>Ga0316230_1001123_pt1 | contig 30201 bp, 40 predicted proteins | sample TBH18025metaG_FD_206004 | JGI IMG/M metagenome (GOLD analysis project Ga0316230, IMG submission 206004) | Freshwater microbial communities from Trout Bog Lake, Wisconsin, USA - TBH18025 | ecosystem: Environmental > Aquatic > Freshwater > Lake > Hypolimnion/Profundal zone | place: USA: Wisconsin...
CTTCCCTTTGAGAGGTTTGAGTTTTTTAACGCTTTTAATTTGTTTTTTTCCGATATATTTCTTACCAGTAACCGTATTAGTGATAACATAGATGAAACCATAAGGAATTGTATCACTGCTATAATCATGATTTAAAGTTGTTTGCCAGTGACCTAAGTCCATTATTTCTTTTTACTAGATTTCCCACGTTTAGGGAACCTATTTTGTATACTTAAGTTACGTCTGGCTATCTTTCCACCAAATATAGATTTAGGCATTCTATAATCACCAGCAGCGTACGTATCCGTACCTGTAGTACCTGAAGCTGTACCATTTGTATACATTGAAGAAGAATTACCTACTGCACCACCTCTACCAGCTGTGTTAGGAGATGTGGCTACATAATTAGGCCCATCTTCTTGTAATATTTTCTTAAAATATCTGGAATACATGGTTGATTAAGTTATTTATGTTTTTATAATCGTTTAGATGGAAGTAGTAGAAAAGTACATAAAAGAGATAGAAGAAGATCTTAAGATTGATGAATTCAATATCAAAGATGCAACTCTTCGTACCCCTTCTCGTAAGCATTACTGGGTTAGTAGACTCATCAATCACAAGCGTAATCTCTATAAGTTAGAGCAAGAGCTTGAAGCTACCTCAAAAAGATTAGTTACGGAAACAAGAGAGAAATCACCAGTAGCAATATCTTCCATCACTTTACAGAATGCAGTAGCTGAAAGCGAAGTAATAAAAGATCTAACACAAAAAATAAAAGAAGAAAAATTTGTTATAGAGTTGTTAGAAAAGACTGAAAAAACGTTTTCGTCGCTTACATATGATATCAAGAATATCATAGAAATAATAAAATTAGAAACTCTTTGATCTTTTCGTAAAAATGTAATGATTTCATTTGAATACTTTCCTAATAAAAGACAATGCAGACTTGTCGGTGATTACTTTGATGAGATAAGAGAACATTTTAGTGTTAAAAACGATAATGCGTTTTTTATGAGAAAGTTTAGAGGTGGTTTTGCCCCTTCTAGAATTTATTGCATTACTCCAACAGGCTTATTTGAGCCAGGATTATTTTATGATATCTTAAGATACATTAAGAACATTTACCCAAATGAAGAAATAAAAACAGATGAAGCTTTAAAAGAGGTAGTAAAGCCATCATTTAAAAACCAAGAAGTATGGGACAATTTAAATTTAAAACTTAGAGATTATCAGCACGACATAGTTAAACAAGCTTTAAATTTTGGACGTGGTATAATAAAGGTAGGTACTGGAGGAGGAAAAACCTTAACTATTGCTTCTATTTTATCCTCAATTTACCAAAACAACATGCATGGTAAAATGTCTTGTTTGTTAATTGTACCTGATTTAACTTTAGTGGATCAAACGTATAGTGATTTTTTACAGTATAAAGTTCCTTTTACTATAACAAGATGGACAGGTTCTCATGAACCTGAATTTGGTTGTTCCGTTATTATTGCTAATATGGGAATATTACAAAGTAGATTTGAAGAGCAAAAGTGGTTAACCAATGTAGATATTTTGGTAATAGACGAGTGCCATAAACTTAAAAAAGGGAACAAAATAGGAAAAATGATCAGTTCCATAAAGACTTTCCATAAATTTGGCTTAACTGGAACACTTCCTGACACAAAAATTGATGAATGGAACATTGTAGGTAAAATAGGAAACGTGTTTTACGAGAAGAATTCTTATGAATTACGCACAGAAAGCTACCTTACAAATGCAGAAATTAAGGTAATAAGCATTGATTATAAGGATAAAGTACGGTATGTACCTGACCAAAACAAGTACAAAACAGAGTTAGACTTCATATACAACAACAATTTCCGTAATAACATAATGAAACAGGTGTGTGAGAAGTTTAAAAATAACGTTCTCATTATGGTTAATCATATTGCTCACGGTGAAGTGTTATATAATTATCTAAGTTCCAATTTACCTGACAGAAAAATATACTTCATACGAGGTGAAGTTGAGGTGGAAGAGAGGGCTAGAGTGATAAAAGAAATGGAAACAAGTGATAACATTATTTGTATTGCAATTTCTGCTATATTTTCAACAGGTGTTAATATAAAAAACTTGCACATGATTGTTTTTGCATCTGGCGGTAAGAGTTTTATACGAATTATACAATCTATTGGTAGAGGTTTACGTTTAAATCCAAATAAAGACAAATTATCCATAATAGACTTAGCGGATAAATTGAGATATAGCCAAGAACACGCAGTAAGACGCCAAGAAATATACACTCAAGAAAAAATACAGTTTAAGACTTGGGATATAGTTGAAAATCGGTAAGTATACTATATTATCTACATATGGCTAAACGTGGTCCCAAACCAAAGAAGACTGAATACTATATTGACCCTGCTATTTTTAAGCAACAATTGGTAGAATACTATAAAGATAGTGTAACAAACGAACATGTTATTGCTGAATCAATTAATAAGATTGCTCATGGGTTAAGTTACTCATCAAATTTCATTAACTACACATACAAAGATGAAATGATTGGTGATGCCATTGTTAAAATGTTCACCGCAGTAAAGAATAAAAAGTTTAATGTTAACTCTGAACATAACCCTTTCTCGTATTTTACTACAATTGCATTCCATGCATTTATTAACCGTATTAAAAAAGAGAAAAAGCATACTGAAGCCATTAACGAGTACAGAAGCCGGTTTTATGAACAAGAGTTAACTGAAAGTTCTGACGCTAACATCTACGTTAAACCGGAACATGATGATAATGATGGTTACAGCAGTAATGAATAATAAGGTAGCTATATTTTCAGATATACATTTAGGAGTACACCAAAATTCAAGTTTTTGGATTGAGGTATCCCTGGATTGGGTTGATTGGTTTAAACAAGATATTCAATCAAAAGGTATTACTGATGTTATTTTTTGTGGAGATTTCTTTCACTATAGAGATGAAGTTAGTTTAATATCTTTGGACGCTGGTAACAAAATACTAGATAAGTTAAAGGGGTTTAATGTATACATGATAACAGGTAACCATGACTGTTATTACAAAGAAACATCTGAAGTAAATAGCTTATCTATCTTTAAAGGTAGGGATAATATTACAGTATACGATAATGTACATACAAAGTTAGTGGGAGACAAGAAATTAACCTTTTGTCCCTGGGGTACCAGAATTAGTGATATAGCTAATTCTGATATATTGTTTGGTCACTTTGAGTTACAAAACTTTAAGATGAACGCTTTTAAGGTTTGTGATAATGGAGATAGTCCAGAAGAGCTTACTAAGAAAGCTCCATTAGTATTTTCAGGACATTTTCATTTAAGAGATGAAAAAAAGTTTGATAACAGTATTGTTGTGTATGTAGGTAACCCATTTGAAATGGATTTTGGTGATGCATATCAGCGTAAAGGTTACTATACGTTAGATATACAAAAAGGTAGTTATGAGTTTATTGAAAATGCTAATACACCGAAACATGTCAAGGTATATCTATCTAAACTTATAAAATTAAAAGACGTTGACTCAAATTTTAAATCGTTCATACCAAATAACCTTATTAAATTGGTAATTGATAAGAATATAAGTTCAGAACATTTAGATGCTTTGATTGCTAAAATGTCAACGTACAAGCCAAATGATTTGCATGTTGACTACGATGTAAATTATAACAAAATTAAGCTAAGTGACGATACAGCTGTAGACTTATCTGGTGTAGATATTATTAAAGCCATAGAAGACTTTGTGGCTATGTTAGATATAAACAATAAAAAAGAAGTTGTAGATTACACAATCAGTCTATATAATAAATCTAAATTATGAAGTACGTTACATTTCAACGCCTCAAGATAAGAAACTTCTTATCAGTAGGTGAAGACGAAGTTATTGTCGATTTTAGAAAAGGTCTTCATATTATTACTGGTATTAATAGAGATAAAGAAGACCGTCGTAACGGTGTTGGTAAGTCTACCATTGCAGACGCACTTTATTTTGCTATATTCGGTTCTACTATTAGAGAAATTAAGAAAGAATTTATAGCAAATAATTTAACAGGCGGTACATGTGAAGTAGAATTAACTTTTAATGTAAATTCACCAAGAGGTAATAATAATTTTAAAATTGTACGTACATTAAACCCTTCTAAACTACACGTTTATAAAGACGGGGTAGATAGAACCAGAGACAGTATTGCTAATACAATGGAATACATTGAAGCAGTGCTATCTTCTTCAGAGGAAGTATTTCATAACTGCGTTATCATGACGGTAAACAACACCTTACCGTTTATGGCTAAGACAAAAGTAGAAAAACGTAAATTTATTGAACAGATATTTAACTTGCAAATATTTTCAGATATGTTGCAAAACTTACGTGAAGATATTAACACGGTAACTAAGAACTTTGATATTGAGAATACAAAATATAATGAGATTGAAAAGTCAATCCAAACGTATGAAACTCAAAAGCAATTGAGAGTTAAAGAACGTGAAGATAAAATTGCTAATATTAATAATAAAATAGGGTTTAACGACAAAGAAATTGATAAGCTTAATAAAGAGTTGAGTAAGTCAGAAAATATTGACTTAACTATAAAGCAAGAAGAAATAAACACTCTCAATAAAGGATATGATGCTGTTGAAAAGGTTATACAACAACAAATTGTAGAGGTTACTGAACTTAATAGTCTTATTAAAAACACAAATGAAGATATATCCAAAATTGGTACATCAAAAGATGTTTGCCCAACTTGTTTAAGACCAATTGAGTTGCATGATAGAGAGCAGTTTGAACAGAAGAAACAAAACTTAGTTAAATGTGTTACTGATAATACAGATAAATTACAAAAGTTAAAAGCAACTATTGTAGCTTCTAACGATAAGAAAAATAAAATTAAAGCATTTATTAGTAAAACAAATGATGAGTTAAATGCGTTAAAAGTTAAGATAGAAAATCGTAAAATGCTATCTAAACGTATTCAGGATTTGGTTGACTTAAACGGTCAACTAAAAGAGAGCATTGACCATATTAACGAACACAACGATTCATTTAATGATGTTATCAATCAAACTAAAGAAAGGTTTGATTTAGTAAAGCAAGAAATTAATAACATAAAGAAAATTATTAACTTACTAGATACTGTTAAATTTGTGGTAAGTGAAGAAGGTGTAAAGTCATATATTGTAAAAAAGATACTACAGAATTTTAATAGCAAACTAGCCTTCTACTTAAAGAAGCTTGATAGTAATAGTATTTGTGTGTTTAACGAATACTTTGAAGAAGAGATATTAAATGAAAAGGGTAAGATGTGTGCTTATAATAACTTTTCAGGTGCTGAACGTAAAGCAATTGACTTAGCTTGTTTGTTTTCGTTTATGGATATGAGAAAGGCTCAAGGTAATGTGCATTATAATATTAGCATTTATGATGAACTGTTAGATAGTAGTTTAGATGAAAAGGGTGTAGATTTGGTACTAGAAATCCTTAAAGAACGCAGTGAAAAATTTAATGAATGTGTCTTTATTATTAGTCATAGAAAAGAAAGCATTAAGTCTGCAACTGGAGATGTTATATTTTTAGAAAAACATAATGGCATAACAAGACGAGTCAATTTTGTTGAATAACCCTTAACACTTTATAAATTATACTATGATCGGGAACACGAATATACCTTTTGCTAATAAATCTACTATACCATTTCAATCGGCTCCACCGCCACTATTCAAAGGGGTAAATAGTCAAGCTCCCAACACGCAAACAGATCGTCCTAAAGAACTTGATTTACCAAGATTTTTAAACTACTATGCTGATTATAGTGGTTGTGGTCACTGGCGTATGATTTGGCCAGAAAATGTACTTAATGCTCATGCTAAAGCTGTAGTGCAAGGTACAACGGTAATGAATTTAGACCCGAGATATTACGTAATGACCAAGGCTGTTAGAATACAAAGACAAGCTACGAAACAGCAATTAGAGTTTGTAAAGCATTTAAAAGAGATTTCCAAACATAATGGAATGAAACTCATCTACGAAATTGATGATATTTGTTTTAAGGAAGATATTCCAGACTACAACAAGTACAAACCAGCTTTTGAAAACCCAGAGATAAGAGAATCAGCTCAAGAAATTATGGCTATGTGTGATGAAATTACCGTCACATGTCAGTTCATGAAAGATTATTACAGAGACAAGACAGGTAATAAAAATGTTACAATTATACCTAACTTTATGCCTAAGTTCTGGATTGGTAATCATTATGATTTAACCAAGAACATGAACAACTTGGATAAGTACAAGAAAAAGCCACGTATTTTATATGCAGGCTCTGGTGCTCACTTTGATGTTGATAACAGAGTAAAGCAAAAAGATGATTTCTTCCATGTTAATGAAGTTATTAGACGCACAGTAGACAAGTATCAATGGGTGTTTATGGGAGCATTTCCATTATCTTTACTTGACTTAGTAAAAACAGGTAAAGTAGAATTCCACCAATGGAAGAGACTATTTGAATACGGGGAAGCTATTAGTAACTTAAACGTTAATATGATGGTTGCACCTTTACAGGATAATATCTTTAACAAATCAAAGAGTGATTTAAAGTACATTGAAGCTTGTGCATACGGATTACCAATTGCATGTCAAGATTTGGTTACATATGAAAATGCACCAATTAAGTTTAAGACCGGTGATGAGATGATTCAGCAAATTGATGCTACATTAAAAGATTCAGATAAATATAGATCTATCTGTAAGAAAGGTAGACAGTATGCTGAAACACGTTGGCTTGAAACAGATCAAAACATTGATTGTTATATGGAAATGTACGGTACTCCGTACGGAGATGCTTCTAGAAAGAATCTTGCCCGTTACAATAAAGATTGATTTAAAAAGGAAGTGTGATATAATTGTTACGTGAGCTATCGTAACATATATTATAACAGCAAGGAACGTTGCGTTACTTTGTTTACCTGGGATAAAGACGGTAAACGTATTAAAGTAGATGCATCTGTAGACCCTTATCTTTATATAGAAGGTAATGGTAACGATGAATCTATATACGGTACTAAACTTACAAAGAAGTCTTTTAGAACTCAATATGACCGTTACAAATACCTAAAAGACACAAACGTAAAGAGGGTGTTTGATAATTTCCCTATTGTTCAACAGTATCTTATTGATACGTTTTGGAAAGAGAATGAAAAACCTGAGTTTGCTCAGCATCCTATCAAGGTAATGTTTGTTGATATTGAGGTGTATGCACCAGATGACTTTCCACACGCTAATGAAGCTAAAGCACCGGTAAATGTTATAACTGTTTATGACACATTGAGTAAGAAGTTTGTTACCTGGGGTGTTAAAGACTATCATACTGAAGAGCCTGACGTAAAGTACATTAAATGCACAAGTGAGCAGGACTTGTTTAAGAAGTTTATTGAGTATTTTGAAAGTGATTACCCAGATATCTTAACAGGTTGGAACTCTGAGTTTTTTGATATACCTTACATTATTAATAGATGCACAAAAGTATTAGATAAAAGCTATACTGATAGATTATCTCCTTCTAATAACGTTTATAGCCGGGCAATTAAAGGACAATTTGGTCAAGAACAAATTCGTTGGTATATAGAAGGTATATCTCTAATTGACTATTTGGATGTATACAAACGTTTTAGTGCGGGTGAACGAGAAAGCTATAAATTAGCTTCAATTGCGGAAGCTGAATTAGGTGAAGGCAAAGTTGACTTCGGTACAATGAACCTTGCAACGTTAGCTGATACAGATTGGAAGACGTTTATTGATTACAACATTCAAGACGTTAGACTACTAGTAAAGTTAGAAGAAAAGTTAAAGTACTCTGAACTTATTCGTATGTTAGCCTACGTGGGTTTGACTACATTTGAAGCTGCAATGGGATCGTTATCTGTTATCAATGGAGCAACAGCGGTTAGAGCTAGATTCCGTAACCAGCGTATACCTTCTTTTATTAGAGATGAAGATGATGGAAGTAAAAACCCCGGGGCATATGTTGGAGCTCCTTTAAATGGGTTTCAAGAGTGTGTAATCTCATTTGACGCTAATTCTCTATATCCAAACGTGATGATTAGCTTGAATATATCTCCAGAAACAAAAGTGGGGGTTATTGAAGACAAAACCGACACTGAGGTTACTATCAGGCATGTTAGTGGTAAGACATATTCCTTACCAATTGCTAAGTTTGCAACGTTTGTAGAGTCAGAAGAGATAGCAATTAGTAAAGCTAATGTAATGTTTTCACAGAAGAAAAAAGGTGTAATGCCTGAGATCTTAGACTACTATTACAATAAGAGACAAGCAGTAAGAAAAGACATTAAAAAGCTTAAAAAGCAATACTCTGAACTAGAAAATAAAGACACAAAAGACGCAAAGCAACTCAAGATGACTATTGACCAGCTTGATGCAAAGCAATTGTGTATTAAAGTCTTTATTAACTCAATTTATGGTTACTTCGGCAATAAAAACGCGCCTTTTGGCGATGATGATGTGGCTTCGTCAATTACGCTTACCGGCCAGTCCGTTATTAAGCATTCAAATGAGCTACTTAAATCGTTTATTAAGAACGAAATCAGTTCAATTGATGATGAATTGCTTAATAAATGTATCATTTACAATGACACAGATTCTTCTTACGTGTCTATAAAACCTCTATTTACAGACAAAGAGTTTAAGAAGGGTAATAAACTAACTAAAGAGGCGTATGACACGGTTGCAAAGATTGAAGAGTACCTAAACACCAACATTAAAACGTGGGGTGCAAAAGCTCTCAACTCAAAAGACTGCAGGTTTATATTCAAACGTGAAGCTATTGCAGATGTTGGTATATTCTTACAGAAAAAACGTTATGTGTTGCATATCTTAGATGATGAAGGCATACCTTGTGATAAGTTTAAGTACACTGGGGTTGAAGTGGTGAGGAGTACAATGCCAAAAGCAGTTAAACCGTATGTAAAACGTATCATTGAGAAATGTTAATGACACAAAACATTGGTGAGACAAACAAGATTATAAATGAAACATATGAGATTTTTAAAACGTTGACTGTAGAAGATATTGCACTAGTATCTGGCATCAAAGGCTATGAAAAGTTTGCTGGGCAGTGCGATAATTTTACAACTGCAAAAGGTATGCCTTGTCATGTTAAAGCTGCATACTACTATAATATACTCTTAGATAAATTTAAACTAAGTAACAAGTACGAAAAGATAAGTTCCGGGGATAAAGTACGGTACTTCTACCTTGCACAACCAAACAAGTACAACATACAGGCTATTGGCTACAAATATTACTATCCAGAAGAGTTTAAAAAGTTATTTGAAGCTGATTATGAGACAATGTTTGAAAGTCATATCTTTTCCGTTGTTGAAAGGTTTTATGAAAACGTTAACTGGTCAGCTCAAAAACCTGGTAATTTAGTACAAACTAACTTATTTGAGTTATTTGCTTGATTTTAAACGTTATAACTATAAAATACTATCATGAGCAATACTTACGTAACTATTATTGATAACACAGGAAGGAACATTTTAGGTGTTCTTGCAGATGAGACAGCAGAAACAGTTGACATTTTGAACCCTGTAATGATTACAGTACAGCCACAAAATGGTCAATTCCAAGTCCAACTTATTCCGCTATTCTTAGCAGAATTTATTGCATCTGATGAAAAGAATCTAAGAAACTTTACATATAGATACAATAAGGCAAATGTTGCAATTGGTCTTGATTTTAATGTTGATGCTAGAATTACTTCTCAATATGATAAGATTATTGAAAATGCTAATACAGCTAAACCAGTAGCTGCTGCACCAGCAGCAGGTGCAAAGCCAGAAGTAATCAAACTATTTGAGGATTAATTTATGGCAACAACACAAAATCAAAACAACAGCTACTTAAACAACCCAAAGGAGTTTAAACGTGGTCAAGCAGATGGTATTTCTGGTGCTATTAGTGCTTTAACCCGTGTCATTAATGGTACGGATAAAGGTGATAATAGATTAGCAGACAAAGAGTTAGAAAAAATTCGCAGAGTATTCCTAATGTGGAGAGATCATATTATTGAAGCTAAGGATAAGAATCCAAAAGCTCTTAATGTGCTTGTTGAAACAAAAAAGATAATGGATATTCCTGTACCTAAAAACTAAAATAGTTTATTGATTTTGTCCATACACCATTTATAATAGGTGTATGGACAAAGACATAAACGAAATTTTAGGTGAGATAGATAAGAGTAACCCATATGCATCGTTTTTGAACGATGGGGCTCTTTCAACAGTCGATGGTTGGATTGATACCGGATCAATGGTCTTAAATGGCATTGTATCCGGTTCTTTATTTGGTGGTATTCCTAAAGGCAGATTAACAATGTTAGCTGGACCATCAATGACAGGTAAGTCTTTTATTGTTCAAAAGATTTTAGCAAATGCTCAGAAAGAAGGTCTTATTCCTATTATATTTGATAGTGAGAATGCAATTGATAAAGACGGAGCAGCTGCATTAGGTTTAGATACTTCAAATGTAAAGTACGTGCCAACGTTTAGTATTGAAGAATGTCGTAATACAATCTTTAACTTCTTAACAAAAGCAAAAGAAAAAGGACAAACCGGTAAGTTTATTATTGCAATTGACTCATTAGGTAATATGGAAAGTGAATTGCAATTAGGTAGAATGGAAAAGAGTTCTACAAGTGCAGATATGGGTAGTAGAGCAAAGGCAGTCAAGTCATTATTAAGAACTTGCACTCAATTAGCTGCAGTTACAAAGACAACTATAATAGTAACTAACCATATATTTGATGACCCGTCAGCAATGTTCCCATCATTAGTAAAAGATATGCCAGGTGGTAGAGCAGCAGTCTATTTACCATCAGTTACCTTGCAGTTAGCAAGAAAGCCAATGAAGGAAGATAAAGATTTAGATGATAAGCTTGCAGTAGGACAGAAGAGTTACTCAGGTGTAGTGCTAAGAGCATTGACAGCTAAGAATAGATTCTGTAAGCAATACTTAGAAGGTGAAATGTACCTAAGTTTTGAAAATGGTCTTAACAAATACTATGGGTTATTAGAACTGGCAGTAGGGTTTGGCGTAATTGTTCAAACAGGTAGCACATATCAGATGCCAGATGGTACTAAATTAGGATATTACTCAAAATGGAAGAGTGATTTTAAATTATGGGATGAGACTATTATACCAGGTATTGAAGAAAAAATTAAAGTTGAATGGAAGTATGGTAGTAATATTGGGAAAGATGATATAATTCCAGATGAGGTTGAGGTACAATGATATAATTTCTATATGAATAAGATAACAGCAACAAGATACCACGATTTCTCTACAGGTCATCGTGTCTATGGCCATGAATCTAAGTGCGCACACTTACATGGTCATAATTATCGAATCTATTTAACAGTAGAGGCTGATCAGTTAGATACAGTTGGTAGAGTAATGGACTTTTCTGGTATTAAAGACAAGTTCGTTATATGGTTGGAGGTAAATTGGGACCATAAATTCCTAATTTGGGAAAAAGACCCGTTTGCTCCAACATTAAAAGAACTAGACCCAGAAGGTACGGTAGTTGTAAACTTCAATCCAACTGCAGAAAACATGGGCCAGTACTTAATTAACGTAATTGGGCCACAACAGCTAGCTGGAACTAATGTAAAATTGGTTAAGGTTAATATTGAAGAGACACGTAAATGTAGTGTTGAAGTACAATAACATATGAGTCACAAATTAGTAATATCATTTAGCGGTGGAATGGATTCGTCAGTGCTATTGCATATGGCAGCTGATAAGGGTTATAGAGATATACATTTATTATCGTTTGATTATGGACAAAGACATAAGCGTGAACTTGAATGTATTAAGTTACAAACAGATAGTATAAAGAATAAGTACACAAAAGGTAAACCAGTTAACATTACTACTAAGACCCTTAACGTAGGCTATATTAAATCAATAGCAACTAAGAGTTCTCTAACTAATACTGATATAGATAATCCTAAAATTAAAGAAATGGCAGGAGATGCACAACCTATATCATATGTACCGTTTAGGAATACCATGTTTTTATCAATTGCATGTGCTTATGCAGAGTCAAATGACTGTGATACAGTATGGTATGGTGCTGCTCAAGCTGATTCCTTAGCTGGTTACTGGGATGGAAGTGAAGAATTCATACAGTCAGTTAACAACCTCGTATCACTTAATCGTAAATCTAAGATAAAGATAGAGGCTCCACTTATTACTATGTCAAAGAAAGACATAGTTTTGGAGGGGGTTAGGTTGGGTGTACCGTTTGGACAGACTTGGACCTGTTATTCCAATAGAGAAGATGGTTTAGCAGATGCAGAAACACCATCAAGTAGTTTAAGATTACGTGGTTTTATTGAAGCAGGTTATAGAGACCCTATTCAATACGTACAACAAACTAAGATAAACGATATTTACCTTAAGAATAAGTGTAAATTAGTACCCTAAGTCGTTTCTACGCTGAATTTCAATCATTCTTCTACGTTTGTACATCATTTGATTGAACATTTCCCTTTGTTGAGCCTGTGATGATAATTTCGTCACAGGTTCTTCATTGTCTTCTTCATTACCTGAACCTGGAAATTTCATTGCTTTACCATCTGGTGGTACATTATTGATATCTTCTTCATTTGCTTCTTCAATACCTTCTTCAGCCATTAATTCATTAGCTAAAGCTTGTACTTTTTGAGAATCTCCTGAAATACCTACTTTATAATAACAATTTAAATCAGAAGCAGCTAAATCACAAGAGTCTGACAAATATTCTAAATGAAGACCATGCTGTTTAGCCATGTTTGCTATATCATGTATAGAATAAGGAAATACGCTGTTATCTATTTCTAATTTCACCATAGATTCTTCTGCATCTTCTTCTTCGTCTTCACGTTTTGCATTGATGCCACCCGTCTCTTCTGGATCAGGTTCATTCCAATCTTCACCTTCTTTAGCACCTTCATGTGGGTAGTCAGCAACTAATTTATGACGTTTATGTGAACCTAATTTTGACTCCCAATCTGGATCAGTTTGAGGACCTTCTACTGTAGTTTGACTGGTTGGATCTTCAACTTGTAAAGAAAGCACGTGTGCTTTTAAAATATCTCCAAGGGACATATCTTTACCTGTACCATTCTTTACTGTCACTCTAAAACGCAAACCGTTATGGTTAGCAGAATATACTGTATTACTACCTACATCACCTTCATACTTGAAATGTGCGTTTGGATCAATATTTTTCTGTAAAGTATCTACTTGATCTTTACCTTTTTCAAATCTTTGTTTTGCTGGGGCACTTTTTTCTGCTTTTTGAGCATTAAATTTAATGTCTGGCTTCATTTGAAGCTTTCTTGACATATTAGCTGCAACATTCATCATGGATGTAATGTCTTCATCAGTAATGTTAGCAATAATGTCTTCAATCTTTTCACCTGGATGGTCTTTTTCAATCTGTCTTAATACTTTCGTTGCAAAGTACCTCGGAGTCATGGTACCTTTTAGTTCTTGCACACTTTTCATACCCATTAACTTTGCATAAGCAGGGTGTGCAGCACGTCCTCTCGTACCTTCGTTAACTAACTCTTTAAATTCTTCATTCCATAATGCAGTAGCATTAGGTTTAACGTTTTTTGCCCAACTAGACGTGAATAAGCTGTTCATTATAGTATTATTTATTGATTTTTGGTTATTTTACTTTATAATATAGTTACGATGTGTGGGATTTATGGAGCCATAAGTGCTAGTAAGTTTGAAATACTAGATCAAGCTAACAAAGTTAGAGGTAACTTTGCTTCTGGTATCTTTTACTATAGTGGTAAAGAATACGACTATCAAAAGACTGAAGGGTCATTTGATTGGGATGAGATTAAGCTACCAAAGAAAGGCTTTGTATTTTTAGGCCACAATCAAGCACCTACATCTAGTGAAAGAAAGTGGAAAGAACATAATAGCCATCCTTTTGTGTGTGATAATTGGATAGTTGCACATAATGGCGTGTTAACTAACTTTAATCAACTAAAAAAAGACTATATTCCAGACCATCCTAACTTAGTGGATAGCAGCATTATACCAGCTTTACTATCACACTTTGAGAAAACGTTTGATAGTGCTAACACTACTGAGAAAGAAGCTAATTTAATTGCATATGTGTTAGAACTTCTAGAAGGAACATTTGGATTATGGATAGTGAACACAAATACAATGAACATTTACTTAGCAAGACAAGGTAGCACATTATTCTTTGATAAGAATAGCTTTTCTTCAGCTAAAGGTAAAGGCTATAAGGAATTAAAAGAAGGTGTTGTGTACAAGTATAATAAAAGAGGTATAAAACCAGTAGAAAAGTTTAAAGTTAACTCCCCATTTTTAGAATTATGATAAAATATTTACAACCAACGACAGTTGAAGAAAAAATGAAACTAATGGAGTTTGTATACAAAAATACAGACTCGTTTATATTGAATACGTTTGGGTATTTGTGGGAGAGTAGATTATGGTGGTGTATGCAACCAATACAAGTTTATATGCAAGGCAAGGAAATTATTGGGCTACATGCATTTTCAATTAATACAAAAGCTCCAGGTACTTTAAAAACATATTATATTGTTACATCAAAGAATCACAGAAAGCAAGGCATTGCTAAAAAGCTTACAATAAAAGCATTAAAAGATTACAAAGATAAATGTGATAACTATTTTGTAAACTCAGAAGAAAATAGTGACGGTGTACATTTTTATAAAAAATTATTTGATTACCAATTTACAATTCATAAAAATGAGTTTGGTACAAATGATTTAAACTTTGAACAGTCAATTGAAAGTATTTTAAAAAATGCAAAACAGAAAATTTGATACAGGAGCTCAAAGAGACGCTGATGTTGGTAAACCAAGAATGAGTTTAATACCAACAGAAGAATTTGTACGTTTAATGCAACATTACCGTAAGGGAGGTGAGAAGTACGGGTTTGACAATTGGAAGCACGGTATGAAATCTTCTGTTTTCTATGACAGTGCTCAAAGACATTTAATGAAATGGTGGGTGGGAGAAACAGATGAAGACCATTTAGCTGCAGTACTGTGGAATGTAATGGGTGCTATGTGGACAGAAAAAAATAAACCTGAATTAGACGATAGAAAAGAATTTAAATGAACATGACATACAAAATTATTGTAGCATCACAAAAAGAAAAGTTAGAACAAACTTTAATCTATAAATCATTAGCAGCTCACTGTATCACTACTAATAATGTAATATTTTTTGGTAATAATAAACATTCATTAGCTGAGATATATAATGAAGGTATTGACATATGTAATGCTACCGGTACTAAGTTAGCAGTATTTGTCCATGATGACGTTTACATTAATTGCAGTGACTTTGAAAGACGTATTCGCCACTATGCAGAAATGTTTGACGTGTATGGGTTAGCTGGTAATTCAGCAGTTACAATTAAAGAGCCAGTACTGTGGCATTTAATGTCTGATCGTGAAAATTTAAGAGGCTGCGTAGCTCACGGACTAGATGAATCTCAATATGCTTACACATCATTTGGTCAATTACCAAGTAAGGTAGTAATGTTTGATGGTGTGTTTATGGGGGTTAATTTGGAAAAACTTCCCGGTACGGTCAGATTTGACGAAAAGAACCCAGCAAAGTTTCACTTTTACGATTTAATGTTTTCATTAGATTGTAGCCTCAGCAGACTTAAAGTAGGCATTGGTGATGTTCCTATTATTCATAACTCACCTGGTTTACGTAGCATGAGTAAGGAATGGAAGCAAGGACAACAATACTTTTTAGAAAAGTATAACAAATACGCAAATAAGACGTTGACTGTTTAAGGGTAATATCTTATAATAGGTAAAAATATGGAATTAAAACTCAATTTAGATGAGTTCGAGAATATACTTGTGTATAAGTCTCTTACGGACGAAAGGTATCTAGCTAACATAGTAGATCATGTTAAGCCTGAATTTTTCAAAGATAAAAACGTAAGAACTATATTCAGTACAATAAAAGCATTTTATTTAAAAACTAATAATGTACCAACTATTACAGAATTAAAAACTTACATTAACACTGAAGATGTAAAGGAGGCTTTTAAAACTGTTATTCGTAATTTTACTAATATAGATAAAAACTTTAATGAAGATCAGTTAATAGAAAATACTGAAAGGTATATTAAAGAAAAGGCAATCTATAATACGATGTTAGATGTTGCTGAAGATGTATCATCTGGTAAAATAGATACAAGTTTTATTTTAGATAAATTTGAAAAGAGTTGTAATATTAATTTAAAGACTGATATTGGTTTAGATTTGTTTAATGACTTTGGTAAGGTTATAGAAGACCTTAATACTGAGCAACCTACTATACCAAGTAGATGGAAGTGGCTAGATAATAAACTTGACGGTGGGTTTTTACAAAAAGGTAGAGCGTTGTATATTTTTGCAGGTGAAACTAATGTTGGTAAGTCCATATTTTTAGGTAACATAGCTTCAAATATTGCAAGTCAGAATAAGACAGTATTACTCATAACGTTAGAAATGAGTGAGTTAATTTACGCAAAACGTTTATCGTCTAATATAACTAAAATACCTATTAGAGATTTAAAAACTGAAAGCGTTACATTAAAACAGCAAATTGAAGAGATTAGTAAAAATAGTCCTGGTTGTAGAATATTAATTAAAGAGTTTCCTCCTAGTACTATTACACCAAGTCAAATTCAAGGGTTTATTAAAAATTTAGTTAATAAAGGTATTAAAATTGATGCTGTTGTATTAGATTATATTAATTTGGTTAAGAGTACTTTAGGTAATAATAGTTATGAAAGGGTAAAATATGCAACTGAACAAGTAAGAGCTCTTACATATGTGTTTAATTGCCCTTTTATTACAGCAACCCAGTTAAATAGAAGTGGCTATAATACTAATAGCCCTGGATTAGAAACTATTGGTGAAAGTATTGGTTTAGCTGCAACAGCAGACGTTATTGTTAGTATCTTCCAAGACGAAGAAGATAAAGAATTAGGTGTAGTTAAGTTAGGTATGATGAAAAACAGGTTTGGTTTAAATCATGGCGTAACTACAATGAGATTAGACTATAATACATTAACGGTATCGGAAGATGACTCATTATCTACGTTAGGAGATCAGTCAAGTATAACAAATACGTTAGCAATGCTTAGTAATAAAAGTTGATATAGAAAAAGGCTTTGTAAATAAGTTTATAAAGCCATGATGATCAATGAGAGTACAACGAACCGTTCGCCTCATCTTTTAATAGAAGATAAGGAATTGGTACATTCGTTTTACAGTTTTTGTACATTTTGCTTTTTGTATTACGGTAAGAAGATAAATTTTGCTACAATTTTTACGAAAATTTTACAAGATGAAAAGCTAAGAAAGCTATATAAAGTTACTATTTCTGAACCAAGTGATTTTGAAGCTCTTAGAAAATTTATAATTTTTGAGCCTTCAATAACTAAAAGCAAGTACATTACTAAAATTATTAATAAAGGGAAAATATTTTAGGAACTTTTATAAAATATAGTGTGACTCAACAAGAGCAATATATTTACAACTGTTACCTTGAAACATCTCGTAAGTTAAATGGCCAACCTTTCCGTTATAGAAAGGACTTTTCAGGTTTTGAAGAGAAAGAAGAGTATGCAACAGTTGCTAAGTTAGCTTATTTTTTTAATAAGTTTGATAACATTAATATAAAAGACTTTTTTGAGGCTCCGTACTTTGTACATAATGAAAAGTTTTTTGATATAAAGTATTTTACATCTCAAAAAGCAATTAAAGCGTATACAATATACGAAACTAAATTTTTACCGGATAACCCAGACCATACACAAACAATTTTAAAAATAAAAGATAGCTTTTTGTATATCTACAATTTTTGTAAAAGTAAAAACATTAAAATGTCTGATTATATCAATTATAAGGAACCAAATAGCCAATGGCATAGTTTCTTGATGCATGTTAAGTCGAGAAATGTTATTGTTTATGCTTTGTTTATTTTTCCTAATTTTGATAAAGTTATAAAGTCTTACGATAGTGAAATAAAAGAGTTTACTTTTGGAGACACATTTACAAACCTTAATTTTTATAGAACAAAATATTATAGTAGCAGCAAAGCAAAAAAACTTTGTACAGCTATATATGATAAGTTGACTTCTTTACAAACAACTGTATAATAGAGAGATAATTTATGACAAACATGATTAATAGTTCAATATTCCAAAGTATCAAAGGTGCACTAGCACAAGAGAGTAGCAATACGGGTCTTTCTGAGATCCTTAAGACAGAGCCAGGTAATACTTACACCGTAAGACTTTTACCTGCTAAAGATCCTAAAAAGACCTTTTTCCACTTCTTTACGCATGGTTGGACAAGCTTTTCAAGCGGCCAGTACGTTGCAGCTTTAAGTCCACAGACGTTCGGTGAAAGAGATCCAATTGCAGAAGAACGTTTTCGTATCTTACGTACAGGTTCACCTGCAGAAAAAGAGAAGGTAAAGTCAATTGGCCGTAGTGAAAAATGGTTAGTTAACGTTTATGTTGTTAACGATCCAAAGACTCCAGAAAATAATGGTAAGGTTAAGATCTTACGTTATGGAAAGCAATTACAAAAGATCATTACTGATGCAATTGAAGGTGAAGATGCAGATGAATTGGGTGCACGTATCTTTGATCTTAGTCCAAACGGTGTTAACCTAAAGATTAAGGTTGAAAAGCAAGGTGATTATCCAAGTTATGTATCATCTAAGTTTAGTATGCCAAGTGCTTTACCTGAATTAGACGACGATAAAGCAGCTAAAGTTTATGGTGGTGTGTTTGAGCTTGATAAGATCTTTACTTTAAAGAGCACAGAAGATCTAAAAGCAATGCTTGACGAACATTATCATTGCAAAACAGTAAAAGATGACACAACTCCAGCAGCTCAACCTGTTGCAGCTAGTGCAGCTCCTGTAGCAAATAAGTCAAACGACGATGATATTAAGAATTTGTTAGATGGCTTAGATATTAACGCGTAATGGAACCCGATCACAAAGAACTATTAATCGGTTTATTGGGCTCCACGTACGGGGAGATGAAAAAACTGGACGACTCTATAGTGGGGTCGTCCAGTACTCTCGGTAAACGTAGTGAAAAGGTTAAACAGGAGTTAACTAATGTAATTAAAAATGCATTACCACCTCCAGATGTACCTATTTTACAACGTATTAACCCAGCAATAACTGGAGCTCCTCCAGTACCAGCCCCTCAACCTGCTCCACAATCAGATTATCAGTTTTTTTCTCAACCAGTGCAGCAAGCACAACCTGTCCAACCAGAACAACCACCTTCTGATCCTAATCAGTTAGAGTTTGATCTTAATAAAGTTGCAAAGTATGATGATGTAATGAATTATCTTTACACCATCACAGACAGGCTTAATAAAATTGAAGATAAAATTGATAGGTTATTAAAGAACGGTGACTTACCCAAAAAAAAAGTGAACCCACCCCAACAATCAGGCAGTGGTTTAGCGCAATCTTGAAGTTATAATAAGGTATGAAGTTACAAATTAAAAGTAAGAAGGATTTTATTAGTAATGTCCTAGGACCAATATCAAATCTTAATGATAAAACCATTATTAAGATTGAAAAGGATAAGATTACTAGTCTTACAGCATCCAGTGACGCAACTTTAGTGTTGTATTCTGAAACACAAAGCGTTTCTGATACAGAACGTAGTATAAACATACCAGATATTAAAAAATTAACAAGAGTACTTGAATGTGTAGATGTAGATACGTTAGATCTTGACATAACAGCTAATAATATCAAGTATACAGGTGAAAATTTTAAGTTCACTTATCATTTACTTGAAGATGGTATTATAAAGATGCCTTCTATTAATGTTAAGAAGGTAAATGAGTTAAAATTTGACGTTTCATTTAAAGTAACTGAAGCAAAGTTAAGTTCATTGTTTAAAGGATCATCTTTTACGACAGAAACCAATAAGTTATACATTTATTTTGAAAATAACAAGATTTGTGGTGAGTTAGGTGATAAGAGTAGACATAACTCAGACAATTTTCAATGTGTACTAGCTGAAACGTTTGAAGGTACAGTATTAACTAAGACAGTGCCGGTAAACTTTGATACATTTAGGTTAATAAACTTTAATAAATGTCAAGATATTGAGTTTGCCATTAACATTTCATTTGGTGTTATTAAAGTAACACTTAGTAGGGACAACACAAAGTTGACATATATTGTTTCAGCTTTAATTAATTGATGATTATACCGCTAACAAATACTAACCCTGAGGTGAAGGGGGATCCTGTAGCAATAAACACTGATTTTATTGTTTCTATTCGTGAAGGAATAGCTAAAAGGGATGATGGTAGAGAAGATAAAGTGACTTTTATATTTTGCCCACCACATGGTATGTGGGAAGTAGAAGAATCGTTAGATAGTATACTAAAAACAATTAAGAAAAATTCTAATTGATTTAATTTTAACAAAAGATAATTATTATTATGCAAATTGAAGCCAAATACAGTGCTAAAGAGAAAAAGATTTCAAATAAAATTAAAACAGCAGGTTATTTTATTAAACGTTTAAAAGATAGTGGCTTTGTTGTATTTAAAATGTTTAATGCATATAGTGATACTGATCCAAGAAGATGGACAGTATTAATAGACCCAGGCGTGGCTTCAGTTTATGTTACTTGTTATTCAAACAAGAACGAAATTAATGAAACTTTATTTGAAATTGATGATGGCGGCCACTTATTCAGCAAGGGAACATATTACAAAACTGATAGTATTGAAACCATTATTAGCAGTTTAATACAAAAAGGAGTCAATAATGACGCAAAGAAAAATCCTTTCGGTTCACTTAAATAAGTACATGGCAGAAAATAATAAAAAGGGTAAAGCAACGCCAAAAACTAAAAAAGAGCTAAAGAAAAAAGAACAATCAGCTCAAACCCCGCCGCAACCTACTCCTCCCGTAGCATTAGATCAGCCAGATCCAGCGGTAATGAAGGTTATTAGGGATGCTTTACTAATTCAAGTAGTAAACCCTGAAAGCCAAATACGTAAACGCAATACTGTCAATGAATTGGATGCAATGGTTTCAACTTGTCAAGAATTTTTAAAGAGTTTTGTTATTTTAGGCTATACTTTTGAAGGACAACCGGTACAACCAATAGTATTTGCTCATAATCAACAAGAAGCAGATGCATTAGGCTCATATTTGAGCAAGTTCATCCAATCCACAATAAAAGAACAAGAGCAAAACGGAGGTTGAGTGTAGATATATGGTTTATCCATAGAGAACCTCACAAGAACAATGGTAAAATTTGAACTCATAAATAGACTTCTAAAGAGAAAATCCAAAGTTATACCTAAACCTCCTGAAGTTTATGCTGTAGGTACAGGGACATATGTAGGAGAAATGTTAGTTTATTGTAAAAAGGATTTAGATAACTACTATTTTTTATCTATTCCAAAGAATATTAACAGAACCATACCAATAGAGAAGTTTGACTTTGCTATTGAACATAAAATAGCAGAATTTGCTAACAAATTACCTAAACCCGTCTATAAAATCTGCTATAAGCAGTATGAATATAACGAGAAGAACATGATTTCCGGTAAGAACAAGACTAAATAATACATTATGTTCTTAGAACCTACAAAAATTAGATCACCTTACACAGGGGAAACAGTAATGCCTAAAATTACTTCACACACTACAGATGGTAAAACATATGAACAGGTTAGTTACAATGACCCAGTTACAGGAAATCTTATTAAAAAGGGTATGGTAAGCATTAAAGATGCTAAAACTGGTGAAGTTTTACAGGATTACACAACGCAAAACACTAATGTTATTCGTAGTGTAAGTTATCGTACTTGATTTTTTAAGGAAGTATCACATAATAAGGTGTGATACCTGTACCAGAACAGTACGTAATAGAGAATTTTTATAGATGCGTTAGTCAACCATCTTATAATAAGTATACAAACACGTATAATGGTAGTTGCCCCTTTTGTAAAGAGGGTAAAAGCTTTGGTAAAAAGACGAGATTCTTTTATATACCTGAAAAAGAGCTTGCATTTTGTCATAACTGCGGTTACAGTAAAAAAGCATTCAATTTTCTGTTAGATTTAACAGGTAAACCGTTTAATGAAGTAATTAACGAAATTAAGAAACTGGATAACACAGTAGTTCCCATTATTAAAGAGGAAGTAGTGGAGAAAGTTCATACCCCTTCATTACCAGATGATTGCATTAACTTAAGTGATGAAAACCAGTTAAAGTTCCATAATAGTAATGCAGTTGTTAGTATATGTTTGAATTTATTAAAGAAAAGACGTTTAAACACTGCAATAAACAGACCAAAAACGTTTTACCTTTCTTTAACTGACAAGGTACATAAGAATAGATTAGTATTACCCTTTTATGACGTAAATGGTGATATTATTCACTATCAAACCAGAACATTACTGCCTGCAGACGATAAGTTAAAACCAAAGTACTTGAGTAAGGTTAAGAGTGAAAAGAGTTTGTATGGTGTTCATAACATTGACTCAAGTTTAGAGCATGTTTTTATATTTGAAGGTCCTATAGACTCTTATTTTATCAAGAATGGATTAGCTGTCTGTGGTATTACTGAAGATAGTTCCCGTACATTTACACCTTTACAGCAGAAACAGATTGGGCAACTTGCAAGCTTTAAGAAAGTTTGGTGTTTAGATAACCAATGGAATGATAATGCATCGTTAAAAAAGAGTTTACTACTTGCAGACAACGGTGAAAGCGTTTTTATATGGCCAGAAGAGTTAAAAGACTTTAAAGATGTAAATGAGTACTGTATATCAAAAGGTTTAGACAGTATAAACCCCGAAATGGTTTTGAAAAACACATATTCGGGGCTTAAAGCTAAAATAATATTAACTAATATTAAGAATAAAAGAGCTTAGTTGTATCTGTACTTAGGATCATGAGCTGAAGCTAAGTAACCCTTTAATTGTTCGTTGAATGAAGTTAATTCAGCTGCAACTCTTGCAATTTTCTTTGTTTCAGCTGTTGCAATTTTATCAAAAAGTGTGTCTGATTCAGCTGAATTTAATCTGCTTTGTACGCTTGCTGGATCTGTACCGTTTAAGAACTTAGTAAACTCGTCAATCTTTATTGTCCAACCTTTTAACTCGTCATACATTTGTTTTTGCATGCCACTTAATGATGGTTGAGCTTGAGCACCTGCTGGTGGTACGTCTTGTACGTCTAAACTAGCTGGATCCGTGCCTTGATCTAATGTAGAAGCCATTGCTTGCTTGTCTGTCATTTCTTCGTCTTTTTCGACAAGAATCCTTTTAAATCTATTGACGTAATTGCTCATATATGTATTATTTATACAATCTCCTTAAATATTTAATATGAAAAAGCTGATTTTAGAAGATCAAATGGTGCCTAACAGTAATAGACAGCAGTTCGGTATTACCGCTAAAAAGGACAGTAAAGGGGATACGTCTCCAGAGGCACTAAAAGTCAGACAAATGTTAGATGCTAACAAGAATAAAGATAACTCACAAGCTCCTAAGAGGAAAATTGAACCATTAGACAAAGTAGATGAAGTAATATCTGATATGTTCCTATCATCCTCAAATTTACGTTCAATTTTATCACATGCTGGTAATAACATACAAGCAATCGTAGAAGATCCTGAAAAACGTAAGCATTATTTACATCATATAGCTTATGCAAGTAGAAGACTTGAGATAATAGACAAAGCTATAGTTGATATCAGTAGGGAATTAGATAAAATCATTTAATGTTAAATAGAGTACTAATTTCTTTAGGTATTACCAGTTTAGTAAGCGTATTGTTTGGTTTAATCTTTGCAACTCACTTCTGGTATGTGTTTGCATTAGCTTTTATATTACAAGTTTTGTTTTTCTACTTTTTAAACACGGTATACGAGAATAGTTTAATTGAAAAAGCTCAATTTCTTAGATTACAACAATTAAGAGAAGAAAATAAACAAGTAGCTACAGTGCAATGCCCTTGCGGACAAAAAAACATGCAAGATATTGAAATAAGATTTGATCAACCTATAATATACAACTGTAATACTTGTGATAAAAATGTAAAGGTTGGTATAGATGTTAAAACAGTACTCGTAACTGAACCAATTTACTTTAATGACAGAGCTTGAAAAAAGAACAACAATAGTTCCAGCAACTTCGTTTGATAAACTCTTTAACCCAGCTGTTAAAGATATTGAAACTGTGTATGCTGACTTAATTAAGTTTTTTGAACTTAATAATGATGAAGTTAACAAGTTAAAGTTAAGTGCAGGGACAGAAAAACTTGGTAAATCATCAGCATTAAAAATAATGCTTAGTATGCTTGTGTTAATTATTGATGAACACAAGAAACCAGAAAGCTCAAATAAAAATGATGAAGCAATTTATTTAGCTAACAAAAAAATCACTAAAGAATTGCTGTTTAGTCTTTTTACTATACTCAATAATTACCAATATAGTGATAGAGAACTTAAAATTCAATTAATGGGAAAAGTTCTACAATCGTTATATGGAATACAATGACGAAGAAGATGTTAGAGAACCAATAAAAGACATTAAAGATGTCGTTTTTGATTATACATCAGTAGATTTTTTAGCAAGGTTTGCATGTTTACACGAAGCTGTTAATATTGCATGTGATAAAGCAGAACAACTTGGAATGAATCCAGATAAGAGTTCAGCTTGGATTAAACCTCTAGCTTTCCACAAGTATATTAAAGAGAGAGAAAAAGATATGAAGTATCAAGTATTAGCTTGGAGAAAGCTTGGTAAAGATGAGACTCACGCCAAGTCTGCTTTCTTTGAAAATTAATACTGACCGTAAACGCTTGTGTTATTGTTAGCGGGTTGGTTGAACACTTGTGCAGCACTCACATCATTAATTGAAAGTAATGGTTGTGTTACACCTGGTTCAGCCCACTCTTCATTATACTTCTTAGGTTCCGATACAGGTTGTGAACCACCAGATAATATACCGCTGTAAGCGTTGTCGTATACTTGAGAGTCGCCGTTTTCTGCAGATAAGCCCGGTTCGTAGCTGTATTCGTATCTCTTACCTTTAATAATCCAAGTATAGTGACCACCTAATTGATTAGCGTATGAAATATCTTCATCTAAGATTTCAGTCACTTCATACCATTTAGCACCTCTTGGATTTACTCTACCTTCACCATACTCTGTTAACGCAAAAACGTCTCCAGATTTTGGTTGTGTTTGTTGATACTGAGTTTCCCATACATTAGCCATTTCTGTTCTAATGTTTAAGCAATCTTCAGTATTTAAATTATCTGGTAATGGTGGGTCTTCTTCCTGAGTGGGTGAAACATAATCAATACCCAAATCGTAAAACGCATCTTGGAAAGCAGATATATGCATACGTATTGTAATTTCATCATCAGCTTGAAAACCAAACTTAGTTAATACATTAGCATTCTCTGACAACTCAACAATTACATTTACATCAACACCAGGCATAAAGGACTGAGTTGGATCTTCACCATAGAAATTATCTGCACTTAATACATTATAAGCATTTACGTAATAGGATATTCTTGTACCATACTGTGCAATTTGTTCTCTATAATAGTTACTAAACAAATACTGCTCATTACCAGTGGTAGTTTTATCAACATATCTAAAACATGTTTGGTCAGTATCCAAAATGCCTGGAAAGCAAGCTGGACCAGTTACTCCTGGATATGGACAATCATTACTCATATTATTGTTTTTCTATTACCCATTTGCCGTGCTCACCATCAAAGTAAAATTTAATATTCATCTTACCACCTAAAATTTTCATTTCATTATGTGATGGCATTCTACCTTTTAAAAATGTTTGTTGTATATATGCTAAGTCTTTTGGGTCACAATGAAACCTACCTGGTCTTACTTTTAACAATTCTATCTTTTGATTTTTAGTATTATCTTTAACATGCCTTTTAGCTACAGTGTTTAATTTTTGTTTATTACCATCAGTAGCTCCAAGCATTGGTTTACGGTGTCTTGGATTAAAACCGTTTAAACTTAACTGAGCTTTATAAAACTCTTTAAACAACATAATAATATTTAAGCAAAAAGAAAGCCGCTATTGCTAGCGGCTCAATTTTTGAATCTACTTTTTAATATTAAGAAGAACCTACAACACCAAATGCTGGCTGATTTCTACCTTTAATCGTGCTCTTTGGTACGTTTGATGTAGCACCTGTCTTTGTTAAGTCAAGTCCTGCACTGTCTGGTACTTCTGAACCATCTGCATCTACTTTATATTTAAAACCTGCGTATTTAGCTTTGTTAGCGCCAACTTTCAATAGCTTCTTTGTTTCTTCACCTGAGTTGGTTGATGAAACATCGTATTTTGATTTGTCAACATATTGTAAACCATCATTATCTGGAACTTCTTTTCCATCAGCTTCTGGTTTTGTAACTTTATATTGAACACCTGAAGCTTCTTTCATTGTCTTTTCTTCTTCTTCTTCTGAATCTTCTTCAGACTCTTCATTGTCTTCGTCTTGAGCTTCTGTTTCATCGGTCATTTCTGTTTCACCTTCTGGCTCTTCACCATGACCTTCAACTTGAGCTAAAATTGCTTTTAAGCATTCAACTTGATCAGCTGTAAGCTTAACTGTCATTTCTTCACCCATTCCTTCTTCACCGTGAGATCCGGCATCTGGTGTAACACCAAGAGCTGCAAGATCTTTATCGTCTTCACCCATAACTTCTTCAAATAACTGATTAAAAGTAGATTTCATGTAATTATTTATTAGTGAGCTTGTAGATTTTTCCATATTTTTATCAAATTTTTCTTCCACGTCAAAAACGTTAAGGTCTGAAACGTAAGGTCTATCAGCCTTTTCTTTAGGCGTCATAGTTTTAAGATCGTCTATTTTTCTACTAAAAGCAGGACCATCAAAGTTACCAGTTACTTCTGGTCCAGATGTATCTTTGTGAGCAATATCACCAGCTTTAGGGTTATTCAATTGAACAGGTCCTTTACCTGGCTTCTTTCCAAACTTTGCAGTTTCTTTTGGAAGTGTTTTCTCGTTAAGGACCTTAGTAGTGTAAGTGTCCCAGATCTCTAATAGATTATGTGCCATAATGTGTTAAATATTTATATCGCCCGTGCTTAAAAACAAACAGAACTACCTAAATAACCCGAATCTACCAGCTGTAGACTCAGAATTCGAGTATTCACCAGAGATGTTGGCGGATTTAAAGAAGTGCGCCGTAAACATACTCTACTTTGCTGAAAACTTCTTCTATATAGTATCCCTTGACGAAGGAAAACAAACAATTGACCTTCATTTATGTCAAAAGAGGGTGTTACGTAAGATGAGAGACAATAGATTCTTTATATTGCTAGCATCTAGACAGATTGGTAAAACCACTTTAATGACAATCTATGCATTATGGGTTGCATGCTTTCAAAAAGACCAGTCTATATTAATTGTAGCTAATAAAGAAGGTACAGCAATTGAAATCTTTAGAAGAATTAGACTTGCATATGAAGAATTACCAAATTGGTTAAAGCCTGGAGTTAAGGAGTACGGTAAAACGTCCATGTCCTTGGCAAACGGTTGTAGAATTGGTATATCTACCACAACTGGTACTGCTGCCAGAGGTCAATCTATCAACGTTCTTATATTAGACGAGTTGGCGTTTATTGAATCACATTTAGTTGATGAATTTTGGAAATCGGTTTACCCAATCGTTTCATCATCCAAGAAATCTAAAATCTTTATAGCTTCCACCGCAAACGGTACAGGCAACTTATTCCATAACTTATATTCTGGAGCAGAAACAGAACGTAACGGGTGGGCAAGTGATAAAATTTTATGGAATGAAATTCCTGGTAGAGATGAAAAGTGGAAAATAGAAACAATTGCAACTATTGGTAGTCAAGATGCATTCAATCAAGAGTTTAACTGCGAATTTTTAGACTCTGGTGAAAGTTCCCTTAATGACGAGTTATACGAAAAACTTTCCGTCTATGTCAAACAACCAATGTATGTAATGGAGGAAGGAAGGTATCAAATTTGGGAAGAACCTAATGATAGTAAAATCTATGCAGTGGGAGTGGACGTTAGTGAAGGTATAGACAAGGACGCTTCAGTAATACAAATTATGGATGTAACTGACCTTACTTGTATAAAGCAAGTAGCATGTTATCACAATAATGGCATATCTCCAGTCAATTTTACAAACAAGTTAAATGAAATTTTAACGCAATGGGGTAAACCTTTAGTTTGCATAGAGAGAAATAACTGTGGAGCTCAGGTTGTAGACAACTTAAGAGCTAATTTTGACTATGATAATATAGTATCATGGGGAGCATCCACTGCAGGTAGAGAAAAAGATGTACTTGGTATAGTATCTCATACAAACACCAAATACACCGGCATTACTAATATGAGATACTGGGTTAACCAGTTAGAAGTGGTACAAATTAGAGATATAGCATTATTAAAAGAATTTAAAACCTTTGTAAGACATCCAAATGGTACGTGGTCTGCTAAGAAAGGCGCTGGATACCATGATGATAGGGTAATGTCTATGGTTTGGTCTCTTATTATATTAGAGAAGGGATTAGTAGAAAAGCATTTTGAAGTAATACAAACAGACTTCAACGGTAGACCATTAAAATTAAAGCAACTAGATTTTGGTATTAAATATTTTACTGATCCTAATTCTTTCTATAATGAAAGAGGCGGTGCAGCTTCTGCAATGCCTTCTATTATATCAGATAGAGTCCAAGGTGATGATGATTTAGCAACGTTAGTGGCTATGGGATATAAACCTTTACAATGATGGCAGATTTACCTATAATTCAACAATCACAACTTAACAAAAGTAGGAAAGATAAATTTCTATTGGTGTTTAATTTGCCGCCTATCTTAAGAAACAACAATACCAATGACCTTTCTGTTAGAGGGCAAGATATTATCAACCAAAATTCAGTGCAATTTTCAGTATATGGTTCAGTTGTGCCGCAAATACAGGTTCCCGACATAGTAGCACCATACTCTGGCCAAAGCTATAAGGTATCTTCTAATGCAAGACCACCCTACGAAAACATATCAGTGAATTTTACAGTTGATAACCAATTTAATAACTACTGGGTGATATATTCCTGGCTTAACTTGTTAAACGACCAGCAACAATCAATTTACGATGCTGCTCAAGACGTTCCTAACGGTACAATATATAACAGCTCCGGTAAATTAGCAACCCCATTACAACCACAATCATATCAAACAGATATCACAGTATATGGCAAGGATGAATTTGATAACAATGTTATCCAATTTACATACACTAAAGCATTTCCAGTTTCATTAGGTAATATAGACTACAATTATAGAGAGCCGGGTGAGATGGAAACAACTTTTGAATTTGCGTTCTCTCAATTCTTCGCAAGTTTAATATAAAAAGTTGTCCCAGAAAATATAAATAATAACATATGGCTCTCTCAATTACGTCACCCGGTGTTCAGATCAATGAAATCGATCTAAGTCAAACAGCAAACATACCGACTGGTACAAGCATTTTAGTTGCAGGCTATGCTCCTCAAGGCCCAACTGATGAAATTATTACCGTAACAAGTCTAGCAGAATGGGAAAACATTTTTGGTGCTCCTACCAATGCAGCAGAAAGATATTTTTACGAATCAGCTCAACCCCTATTCAACACCAACGCAGTGGTGAATGCATATAGACTACCATATGGTAGTACTAACGGCCAAGGTTTTGGTTCCAATTATGGTGCATTAGTTTATCCAGTTACTGCAGTTGACGTAAATTGGCAGAACGGAACCAATCCATATTACGGAAATGGTTTAACATATTTAAATTCAAATTCAGCAAATGTAATGTATCTAGTAGGTACCCCTACCCACTTTGAATTAACACCTACTCAATATAACAATTTACAAGGTGGTAGAGGAATTAATTGGAGTAACCAAGCTCTACCGTCGTTTAACAACATTAATCAATTTGGTAATGCAGGTATTATTGTTTTAAATTCTGGTCAAACAGCAGTTGACAATTCATTC
>Ga0316230_1001124_pt1 | contig 30200 bp, 21 predicted proteins | sample TBH18025metaG_FD_206004 | JGI IMG/M metagenome (GOLD analysis project Ga0316230, IMG submission 206004) | Freshwater microbial communities from Trout Bog Lake, Wisconsin, USA - TBH18025 | ecosystem: Environmental > Aquatic > Freshwater > Lake > Hypolimnion/Profundal zone | place: USA: Wisconsin...
GTCGCTACATAGGTTCTGCCCCGGCATACGCCCTGGAATAAACCATTCAAAGCAGCCACTTGCAAGAAGTGGACGGGAAAACTGTTTTTTCCTTGACGACTGACAACCATATCAGGGGGAGGGGGAAAGTGCCATGACTGCCCACGGGTAACCTCACTTCGTGGCTGCTTCCCCCCCACCCCGACCCTCCCCCGCAAGGGGGGAGGGAGAGTTTTTGGAAGCGGAAGATTGTCGCAAATCGGGTTATCTATTCCGGCGTCTGACCAAAAGCGATATGAAGGCCTGGCTCTCCACGGAGAGCCAGGTCTTCGTTTTTTTCCAGACTAAGTAAGGAATCTCCCCCGTATCAGCACTACCGGCGCTCTCTCTGGTAATCGCGCAAGATCTTCCCTGAGACCTCAACACTTTCCGCAATATTTCATTTCCGCACATTATCTGCACGCCAGGATACAGTACCCCAGTAGCGAAACAGTTGCCATGGAGCAGGAGATGACGGCACACTGATGGCGCTGGCGTGCTTATGCCGTTGCATGCGGGCCTGAGTGACGGATTCATGCCGCGCGGGTTAGCTGCCATTTGAAAAAAAATAACAATAATGCAAATGTTTCTGTATTATGGGGCCGATTAACTAAACGGAGGGAATCATGGAACAAATTCTGGCCGCACACCCTTTACTCATCGTAAGCCTGGCGCTTTGCGCAGCAGCAGTTTTTATCCTTTCCTACTACTCGGTCGTCATCGTCTCTGGTAACGCCATCGCCGTCCTGGAGCGGCGCTGGATCGGCAAGAAGATGCCACAGGGGCGCGTGGTCGCCATGGGGGGCGAGGTCGGCATCCAGGCGCGCACCTTCGGCCCGGGCATGCACTTCCTGATCCCCTTCCTGTACGTCGCCTCCAAGTACGACTTCATGGAGATCAGTAACGGCGAGGTCGGCACGGTCGAGTCCATCGACGGCGAGCCGATCCCGCCGGGGCGCATCTTCGCGAGCGTGGTGGAGGGGCACAACGCCTTCCAGGACGGCGAGGCCTTCCTGGTGAACGGCGGCCAGAAGGGGCCCCAGATCCAGATCCTCCCCCCGGGCAAGTACCGGATCAACCCCTACCTGTTCCACGTCGCGAAGACCGACACGGTCAGCATCGACAAGGGGAAGGTCGGGGTGGTGACCTCCGCCGACGGGACCCAGATCCCGGCCGGACGGCTCCTGGCGCAGAGCGTCCCGGGACACTCCAACTTCGAGGACGGCCAGTCCTTCCTGGAGAAGGGGGGCCAGAAGGGGCCGCAGATCGACATCCTGAGGCCGGGCACCTACCGCATCAACCTGAACCTTTTCAAGGTGGAGATCCACGAGGCGACCGTGGTCCCCGCCGGCAAGATCGGCCTGGTGACGGCGCTGGACGGCAGCCCGCTTCCCGAGAACGAGTTCATCGCCAAGTCGGTGGACGTGCACGACGACTACCAGGACGGCCCCAAGTTCCTGGCCGGCGACGGTCAGCGCGGACCCCAGCTCGACGTGCTGCGCCCCGGCACCTACTACATCAACCCGCTCATGTTCAAGGTGGAACTGGACGACGTCGCGGTCGTTGAGCGCGGCCAGGTGGCGGTCGTCATCTCCAACGTGGGCGAGGAGCCGACCGACGAGATGAAAAGGCGCCTGACCTCCTCCCAGACCGACGGCGAGCCGGCGGCCGAGGAGGAAGCCCGCGAGCGCTACGTGGTCCCCAAGGGGTTCCGCGGCATCCAGGAGGAGGTCGCCGGACCGGGGCGCTACTACCTGAACAAGCGCGCCTTCATCCCCTACATCATCGACACCACCAACATCACCATCGACTGGGACTCCTCAGACGATACCCGGTTCGACCAGCTGCAGGTCATCTCCAAGGACGGCTTCCCCATCGACGTCTCGGTGAAGGTCGTGGTGCGCGTGCGTCCCGACCAGGCCCCCTACCTGGTGGCGAAGATCGGCTCCATCGAGAACCTGATCCAGCACGTGATCCACCCGATGATCGACTCGTCCTTCCGCAACCAGGCCTCCTCCACCTCGGCCATGAACTTCATGCAGAACCGCCAGAACGAGCAGACCAACGCCGAGGAGCGTGCCAGGCACGGACTGGAGAAGTACCACGTGGAGTGCGTCTCCGTGCTGATCTGCCAGATCAAGCTGCCGCAGGAGCTGATGGAGACCCAGACGAGAAGGATCATCGCCGAGCAGCAAAAGGAGATGTTCGCCATGCAGCAGGAGGCGGAAGCGGCCCGCATCTCGACCGAGAAGACGCGCGCCACCGCCAACCAGCAGGGGGAGCTGGTGACCGCCGAGATCGGCGTGAAGGTCGCCGAGCAGCAGAAGCAGAAGACCATCGTGCTGGCCCAGGGGGACGCCGAGGGGGTGAGGCTAAGGGGGGAGGGCGAGGCCGCGAAGATCGAGGCGATCGGCCAGGCGACGGCCGCCGCCTACCGCAAGCAGAACGAGGCGCTCGGCCAGGAGGCGGTCACCGCGATCGAGCTGATCAAGAAGATCGCCGAGGGTGGCGTGCGCATCACCCCGGACATCTTGGTGGCGGGCGAGAAGGGGGGCATGCTGGACATCCTGCTGGCGCAGCTCGTGAAGAAGGGAGCGGCGGAGCCGGGAAAAAGCGCTCTGGTTTTGCCGGGTAGCCCCGGTCTGGGAGCTTCGGCTGCGGCGGCGCAGGCGTCGAACGCCGCGGGCAGCGAAGGGAAGGGTGCCTGAAGGTGAGCTGAGCCGGCGCGCCGCCGGAGGCTCCCTAATGCAGGTCGCCACTCAGGCACAGGTACCAGGCAAGGCTTGCCAGGACATTCACCCAGAGGCTCTGTGGTCCGAACCAGTGCAGCCAAGCCGATGTCGTGAAGTTGCCGAAATGACCATGCGGGGCGCCGCCCGCAAACGCATGCTGCGTCCCTTTGTGCAAGGGACGCAGCATCCGGTCCACTGCTCTCCAGTCCACGTGCGGTTTTTCCCCCTGCGAACGCGGCTTGCTCAACGGGCAGCCGAGCGCCGAGTCATCGAGGTAGAGGTGCGCGAAAGGCTTGGCGCTGCTGGTCCAACCTTCCTGCCCCGGGCAACTGTTCACCCCGAAAAGTGGGATCCTCCGCTCCCGGAACCACTGCACCGCCTCCTCCAGTTCCTTGCCGCTGCGCATGGTCCAAAGGATAAGCCGGTGATCTGCCGCTACCAGCTTCTTTAGCACGGGTGCCGCGCCGATATCGCGTCCAATACGCGGGTATTCATGGGTCGTGCAGGTGCCGTCGAAATCCACAGCGATTATCATTTTTCCCCCCTTCCATCGGTACAGCATTGGGAATGCATTTCATCTGAAACAATGTCAAGTTACAGCGGGGTTACGTCTCGGGACACTATTGGCGCAGCTGCCATATCTCTTTTCCTTTTATGATTTTTATTAAGTGTCATGGTCAGTTATCGATCTGCTTTTCCAAATTCAGCGCGTCCATCATTTCCTTCAGTAATCGTTCCTGCAATCTGATTAGTTCTTGTAGCACTCGCTGATCGTCATCGGAAAAATCCGGCAAATTTTTATTTGACTGTAGATACATTTTGTTAGACTGAACGGCATATACCAGTCTCATAAAGTCTTCATGTGTGACGCTTAGTTCATTGCAGGCTCCCATGGCTGAATCTCCTCTGTTAGAATTCGAATGGGACCACAATTTAGGAAGTTGATTGCTAAAGCCTGTGAGTTACACATGAGTCTGCTGGGAACCGGGACTTGCATTCACCAGAGTGCTATTTCAAAATGTGTAAAGGATACATGTAACATGATACTATTTGGAAATCGAATGTCAATATCAAAAATTCCGAAGCGCTGGCAAAGGTGGGCATTGGTGCAGACAGCAGATCTCGCTGAGCCTGCTGCTGAAGGGACCGCATGAGTGAAGCGGAACCTGTTACTGTCTGAAGGAATCCGCCTGGATAAGAAACGGATATGGCAGGGCTGATGTAAGCTTGGGGAGCTTGGGCGCATGATGATTCGCCCCGGCGAAAGTTGGGCACGTGCCTAAGGGGGAGCTAGAAAGGGAGTATCCGGGTCGGGCTCAAGGACGATTGCGCCGTTCTTGGCGGCCCGACACCGGACATTTGCACTAGCTCAGATTGTCGTCGTCACCGCTTATATGGGGGAACACCTCGTGATGCACCTCATGATTGAGGCCCGCGATATTTCCGCAGGTGGCGCAGAGATACTGGTCCCCTTCGGTTTTATATTCGCTGCGTTCGCAAGCCGCACTCCAGACCCTGATATCGCAACTTGCTTCGGATACGCCCACCAACTCGCGGTTTTCTTTATTCCTTTCCATATCCAGATCCTCCTGTCTGCTGCTTTAGACATTATAGCACGCGGGGTATCCGAATTGGTAAGTGTTAATTTTGGGGCTATCTCCCGGTCAGGTACTCGATCAGCAGCCGCACGCCGACCCCGGTGGCCCCTTTGGGGCAGTAGGGGCGGGCCTTGTCGCACCAGGCCGTGCCGGCGATGTCCAGGTGAGCCCAGTGGGTGGCGCCCACGAACTGCTTCAGGAACCAGCCGGCCTTGAGGGTGCCGCCATCCCTGGAGCCGGAATTCTTCAGGTCGGCGATGTCGCTCTTCATCCCCTCGCCATACTCGTCCCAGAGAGGGAGCTGCCAGAGACGCTCGCCGCTTCTCTCCCCGGCGCGCTGCAGGGCGTCCGCCAGGCGCTGGTCGTTGCCCATCAGGCCGCTCGCCTCATGCCCCAGCGCCACGACGCAGGCGCCGGTCAGGGTGGCCAGATCGATCAGCGCGACCGGCTTGTACTTTTGGGCGAAATGCAGCGCATCGCACAGGATCAGGCGCCCCTCCGCGTCGGTGTTGGTGATCTCGATGGTGGTGCCGGAGAGCGAGGTGAGCACGTCGCCCGGCTTGAAGGCCTTGCCGTCGGGCATGTTCTCCGCAGTTGGGATGATCCCCACCAGGTTGAGCGGCAGCTTCAGCCCGGCCGCCGCAGCCATGGTGCCGAGCACCGCGGCGCTGCCGGCCATGTCGGTTTTCATTTCCTCCATCCCGGCCCCGGGCTTGATGGAGATGCCGCCGGAGTCGAAGGTGATCCCCTTGCCGACCAGCACGGTCGGGCGACCCTTGGCGCCGGCTCCCTGGTACTCCAGCACGATGAGGCGCGGCGGCTCCGCAGCACCCTTGCCCACCGCCACCAGGGCGCCCATCCCCATGGCGATCAGCTCGTCCATCTCGTAGACCCGGCAGCTGAGGCCATGGCGGCCGGAGATCTCCCGCGCGGTGTCGGCCAGGTAACCGGGGGTGACCACGTTGCCGGGCTGCGAGACCAGGTCGCGGGCCAGTCGCACCCCTTGGGCGATGCTCCCGCTCGCTTCCACCCTGGCCCGGGCCGCTTCAAGGTCGGCCTCCTTGGGGAGCAGCAGGGTCATGGCCTCGAACCCCTCGAAGCGCTCCTCTTTGTCCTTGGTCTTGTACCACTCGAAGGCGTAGGCGCCCAGAAGCGATCCGGTTGCCACAGCTTCCAGCGCATCGGGAAGTGCGACGGACTGGCACAGGGCACTGCTGAAACTGGCCACCCGGGCGCTACGCAGCGCCTGCATGGCGGTGCCCGCCGCCTGGCGCAGCCGCTCGCTGTCCAGCTCGGCCCGTTTGCCCAGCCCGACCAGCAGCAACCTCTCGCAGGGGAGCTTGCCCAGGGTATGCAGCAGTCGCGAGCTGTTGGTCTTGCCGGTGAACTCCCGGCTGGCGGCCAGGCGGGCCAGGCAGCCGCCCAGCTCCGAGTCCAGTGCGGCGTAGAGCTCGTCCTTGGCGTCTTCAAAACAGCCGATAACCAGGGCGGCGCTCGCGTGGTGCAGCGGGTTTTCGGTAAGAATCTCGATCTTCATGGTTAACCTCGTGAGGTGGCTGGGTGCCGGTATGCCGAGACGTACAGTCTCGGTAAGAAGTGCCAGACGTCAGTCTGCCAGGTTTCGGTGTGTCAGGAGCGGAGTCTAAAAGTCCCTCTATTTCTTAGGCAATTGTACTAGCTCCGGTTCTGGGAACAAGTTATTTGTGCAAGGTTTCCAGTTCCCTTGAGTTTCTTTCGTGTGTTCAGGTAAGAACCATCGGCTGTGGATACCCGCAAGGGGTATCCCTTCACGAGTCTTTTGGGGTGCGTGTAGGGGCACCCCTTGCAGGTGCCCACAACCGGGTAAGTTCGACTCACAACTTGTCCGCTTGTGAGGGAACCCCTTGTTTCTTTGCAGGAAACTGATAGAGTCTATGTGAATTTGCTAATCATGGCTGCGCGGTCTGCTGCCAGGTGCCGGAGGCCAGTGCAGATTTCCTTCACACCCATTATCCGGCAGCGCCTTTACCTGGCCCCCCCCCCGACTGGCTGCCGACCTTGTACACGCGGGGTCTGAACATGCGAACTTGGGATCATTCGGCCCCTTCAAGCATCCGATTCCATTTACTGCGGCTCGTGGTCGCCTCTGTATTGCCCGTCTGGCTCTTGGCCTGCGCCCTGGCCTACAACGCCTACCTTACCAAGCGTGATCTGGTCAACAAGAATATGCTTGAGACGGTGCGCTCCCTGACCAAGGTCGTCGACCGGGAACTGACGGGCGTTCAGGGGGCGCTGCAGGCACTCGCCACCTCGCCCAGCTTCGCCAGGAGCGACTTGGCAGGGGTGCAGCGTCAGGCCCTGCAGATTTTACGGGCATACCCGGGAGCGGACATCCTGGTGGCCGACGCCACCGGGCAGCAGCTGGTCAATTCGTCCCGCCCCTTTGGCACCCGCTTGCCGAAGCGCAACGCCCCCGATACCGTGCGCCGCATTTTCGAAACCGGCAAGCCGTATGTCAGCGGTTTGTATACCGGCGCCGTCAGCAAGGAGCGTCAGATCAGCATCGACGTTCCCGTCTTTAACAACGGCAAGGTGGTCTACGACCTCGGACTCACCATCCGTTCCGAACCGATGGCCAACATTTTGTTGCAGGCGGATCTGCTCCCGGAATGGTATGGCCTCATTCTGGACAGCAAGCAGATTCTGGTGGCCAGGTCCCTCAATTCCGACCGCAGTGTGGGAAGCAGGATGCCCAACGCGCTACGCCAGATGCTGGAGCGTGCCTCGGAAGGAACCGTGGAGGCTACCGGCCTTGAGGGGCAGTCGGTCCTGATGACCTTTTGCCGGTCGGCGCGGTCCAATTGGAGCGTGGTGATTGAAGTGCCGAAGGCGAGCGTCATGGCATCTCTTTACTCTTGGATCGGGTTGGCGCTGGTCGGGGCCACTGTGGTCTCATTTATCGGTATCGTTCTCGCCCTGGGCTATGCCGGGAGGATCGCCAAAGCCATCCAGTCGCTGGTCGAACCGGCACTATCCCTGGGGCGCGCCGAAATGGTCGCGCCCGTCGGCAGTTACGACGTCAAGGAAACCGAGGAAGTCTCGGCCGCCCTGGTGCAGGCGTTCGACCTGCTGCAGGCCCGCGCCGCGGAGCGCGAGCAGGCGGAAATGGAACTGCTGCAGACCGTCGAGGACTTGGAGAAGCAGACCCGGGAGCGGCTGAGCGCACTGGAAAAACTCGGAGAAAAGGACCAACTGCTCCTGCAGCAGGGGCGCCAGGCGGCCATGGGAGAGATGATCGGCAACATCGCCCACCAGTGGCGTCAGCCCCTGAGCGCCCTGGGACTTCTGATCCAGCAGGCGTCGCTTAATTTCGGAAGGGATCAGCTGGACAAGAAATACATGGATGACCATGTAAAGAAAGCGATGGCGCTCATCCACCAAATGTCCAGCACCATAGATGACTTCCGGAACTTTTTCAAAACGGACAAGAAGAAGGTCAAGTTCAGGGTCAGCGCGGAAGTAACCAGGACTTTGTTGCTTCTGGACGAAAGCTTCTCCAGAGATCGGATCAATGTCGAAATAACAGTAAAGGATGATCCCTACATTTATGGATATCCGAACGAGTTCTCCCAGGTACTGCTCAATATCCTTACCAACGCCAAGGACGAGTTTACCAAGAAATCCATTGCAGATCCCCGGGTGCTGATAACGATGAGCGGAGGAAACGAGAGGGCCGTGGTGACCATTGGCGACAACGCCGGCGGCATACCGGAAGAGATCATGGAAAAGATCTTTGACCCCTATTTTACCACCAAGGAGCCCCAATCAGGGACTGGAGTCGGACTCTTCATGTCAAAGACCATCATAGAGAAAAACATGGGTGGCACGCTGTCGGTGCGAAACAGTGGTGCCGGCGCCGAGTTCTCCATGGAGTTCTGAATGGAATAACCCCGGCCATACTGATTGTCCCCTTTCTACCCTTACTCCTTATGACAAATTCTCCCGTCAGTAGGTGCCCTTTTAAGACTTGACCTTAAGTTGTGACCCACCTGGTTGTGTGAGATAATCTTTCCCAGGAAAAGAAAGAATGCTGCAGTTTCCCAAAGACCTCGTCGCTCTCTGAGAGAGGGCAGGGGGGCACTGCGGCTAAGTTAACGAGGGGACGTTAGCTGTATCCCCCCTGCGAAGTAGGGGGGAAGGCTCGCGCAGCGAGACAGGGGGGGTCTGTCTGCCGGCGAAAAACCACCCCTCTGCCTCACTACGTTTGGCTTCCCCCGATTCCATAGGGGGGACGAAACCGGTACTTGCCTTAACGGCAGTAGGGCAGGAGGGGCAGGTATTAGCCACCTCGGCCGGCTGAATGATTTGCTGATGCACGGGAAAAGGAGAGGGAAAATGGCGGATAACAGCTACAGCAAAAAGGGGACCGCGCTACTATTGGTCGATCCCTATAATGATTTCCTGTCGGAGGGAGGCAAACTCTGGAGGCCGGTCGAGGCCGTCGCCAGGGAAGTCGGATTGCTGGACAATCTGCGCGCCATCACGGCAGCGGCCCGCAAAAGCGGCATCCGGGTCATCTACGTGCCGCATCACCGCTGGGAGCCCGGCGACTATGAGCGCTGGGCCCACCCGAGCCCGGACCAGATCGCCTCGGGCAAGCGGCAGGTGTTTGCCAAGGGGACCTGGGGCAGCGAATGGCACGCCGATTTCGTGCCGCAAAGCGACGACATCGTCATCAAGGAACACTGGGCCCAGAACGGTTTTGCCAACACCGATCTGGATTTCCAGCTTAAGCAGCACGGGATCGACCAGGTGATCTTGATCGGCATGCTTGCCAACACCTGCATTGAAGCCACCGGCCGCTTCGCGATGGAGCTCGGCTACCAGGTAACCCTGGTAAAGGACGCGACCGCTGCCTTTTCCAAGGACCGGATGCACGCGGCGCACGAGCTGAACGGCCCGAACTACGCGCACGCCATCCTGACCACGGCCGAACTCCTCGCCGCGCTGGCGCGTGCCGTTTAAAGGGGGTGCGGCCAGGATTCCGCCTCGGGGCGCTTTGCTTTGTCCCCCCTATGAAATAGGCTCTGTTATGCAGAGTTGTTGTTTTTTTCAAGTGCGTAGGGTGGGCACCCCGTGCCCACGCGGGGTGAATGCGGACGCAGCTCACGGGCGAACACGAGGTTCGCCCCTACACCTCATCGCGCTGGTAGGGGCAAATCTTGTATTCGCCCGCCTTCCGTGCCCCGAGGGAAATCAACATCAGCACCTAACACAGCCATGAAATAGGGGGGAAGCTGAACGAAGTGAAGCAGGGGGGTATTGTCGCCAGGGCGGAGAACCCCCCTGTCTCGCTGCGCGAGCCTTCCCCCCTGTTTCACAGGGGGGATGTTCCCGTGCCCACGCGGCCGTGGGGACGATGCCGATGGACAGCCAGCGGACTAGCGCAGGCTGACCGGTATGCGCCCCTCGCAGGGGACCTTGGTCTGGCAAAGGCCGCAGCCGGTTGCCGTGACCCCGAACTTGTCGGCCACCGCTTCGACGACGGTGCCGTAGACGTAACGGCTGCAAATGGTCTTGTCGTGGCCGGCGTGGGAGAGCGCCCCCACCGGGCAGCGCTCGATGCACATGGCGCAGCTCCCTTCCCGGTAGAAGAGGCAGTTGTGGCGGTGGTCCGGATAGGGGCGCGGCGTCGGCACCAGGGCGAGGTCGGTGACGATGCTGCCGCAGCGGTGGGCGATCCCTTTGGGAGTGATCAGGGCGTCGTTCAGGCTGAAGGTGCCCAGCCCCGCGGCGTAGGCGGCGTGGCGCTCGGACCAGGTGGAGGCGATGCCGACCGGCGTCTCGCTTAGCTCCTTCCAACTGGCGGCCAGCTGCGGCGCCACCGCGAGTTGTCCCCGCTCCTGAAGCCAGCTCACCAGATGCCGGCGCAGAGCGGCGTTGCACTGCTCGCCAAAGTTCCTGGTGCGGGCCCAGTCCTGCGAAGGGTACACGGTCTCGCGACGGTTGGACTCCCGCGTTTTCAGGGTGATCGGCAGTATCCAGCTTATGACCGTAGCGGCGCGCGCCCCGTCCCCGCAGGCATCGGTCAGCACCTCGTCCGGCGTCCGGTGGAAGGCGCCGATGACCTGCTTGTAGTCGGTGAAAATGGGGTCGTCCGCGGCGGCGAAACCGACCAGCGGCTCGCCGTAGTAAGGCTCCCCGCTGTCGGGAAACCGGCTGGTCGGGCTCTCCAGTACGAAACGGCGGATCTCGTTGCAGATCTGATCTTCCACTTCCACCTCCGGTGCTGGATCAAGCCAGCAGTTGCCGCGCGGTCTCTTCGGCCTGACGCAGGGTAGCCTCGGGAACCTGGTCAATACTGCTGGGACCGATGCCGCAAGCACGGATCAGTTGGGCGTCGACAAAACCCTCCCACTTGAGAAACATCGCATAGCGGGGGAAAACATCGGCGAACATCGCCTCATCCGGATTGCCCTGGGTCTGGATGAAGACCAGCTTTTTGGGGGTCAGGCGGCTCGGCTTGGGGTTACTGAGGTAATCGGGGACCAGGTAGGAGAAGGTGCGGTCCATGAACCCCTTGAGCTGGCTGGTCGTCTCGCCGTAGTAGATCGGCGTGGCCATCACCAGCAGGTCCGCTTCGCTCACCGCTGCCAGCACCTCGGTCAGATCGTCCTGCAGCACGCACCGGTCCAGCGTCGTCTTGCAGGCGTAGCACCCCTGGCAGCCCCGGTAATTGAGGCGGTTCAGCTCGAAGGTGCGAGTCTCGGCCCCGAGTTGCCTGGCGGTTTCCATAAAACGGTTGGCTATGGTCGAACTGTTGCCCATGGTCCTGGGACTTCCCAGCAGACTGACTATTTTCATCTGGTTCTCTCCGTTTTCGATTCGCTTGCCGAATCTCTTTTAGTTAGGTGACCCCAAGTCAGGGATCAAGGGGGGTAGTCAGCGTCACTGTCAGTTCGGTGCAGTCCTTTATATACCATTTCTGAACATAGAGACTACCCAAAACCTCCGCTTCACCGGCTTTGGTCACCTCCTTGAATCTGACGCTGTTCTTGACCTCTTTCTCCAGGACAAACTTTATGGTCTTTGGCACTCTAGACTCCTTTTCTTGCAATTCTTGGTAATCCCGCAGGAGCCTACCAGAGGATGCGAAAATCGATAACCATTCATGACATCAGGTGCTTCTCTATGACAGGCAGAATCTCGGCCGCGTGCTCGGCAACGAGGTCGTGCGTTCCGTTTTTGACAACGACAAGCTGAGCCTTGGGAAGGAGCGCCGCAAGCCGCTTTCCCACCGCGACCGGGCTGATCGGGTCGGCATCGCCCCAAAGCAGCAGGACGGGGAAGCTCAGTTCCCGGAGCCGGCCAGTCAGGTCCTCCCTTTCGTCCAGAAACCAGTCCGGCAGCGTCGGATTGAGCTCGCGGTAGGCGGGCCGCCAGTCCCGGGCTCCCAGGGACGCCAGGTCGAGGCCGCCAGAGGTGACCGACAGCACCATGTGTCGCACCAGGGCGGGCCTTTGGAGTGCGGCGCGTATCGCGATGGTGCCGCCCATGGACTGGGCCAGCAGGTCGACGGGGCCCGAGATGGAGGCCACCACGCGGGCCACCAGGTCGTCTATGCCGCGCACCTGCGGCTCCTGCGGCACCCCGCCAAAGCCGGGCCAGGTCATAAAGCTGCGTCGTGCCGGGTGGCGCAACCCGTCGCTGACAGGCTTCCAGACCCCGGTGTTCCCCGATGCGCCCGGCAGAAAGATCAGCGTTTCCGACAGGTTGCTTGCAGGCGATCCGCTCATTGGCAGCCTCCTCCACTGATATACTACGTATGGCTGCCGCACGCAACGAGAAGAATGGAGGTAGGCGTATTTTAAGGCTGCCAAAAGGTGCGGCAATTTGGGCTGCTAATCCGGTTGATGACACCCGTTGCAGCACCCTATGGACGCCCGGACAGCGACTCTCCCCGGCAGCGTTTGTGCAAAGAGGAGCAGCGCTGGCCCGGGGGAACCCGGTGGGCAACTTTGGCGAGCTAAAGGAAAAGGCAGCCTGTTGAGGCTGCCTCGGTAGTGCGCAGAAAAATGTTGTTGCCCCGTGGCGTGGCGTCCCGGAGGGGCGCGCAGGTCCTACAGATGCGGGTGCAGCAGCTCGGCGAGCTCGAAGGCGAGCTCCACCCCCTGCTCGGCGTTGAGGCGGGGATCGCAGTTGGTCTGGTAGTTCAGGTGCAGGTGCTTGTCGAGCAGCTGCCGGCTCCCCCCGGTGCACTCGGTCACGTTGTCGCCGGTAAGCTCCAGATGGACCCCGCCCGGCATGGTCCCCTCCGCCCGGTGGATCTGGTAGAAGGAGCGGATCTCCTGGAGGATGACCTCGAAGTTCCTGGACTTCTGGCCGTACTCGTTTTGGTAGGTGTTGCCGTGCATCGGGTCGCAGCTCCAGACGACCTTGCACCCCTCCCTGGCGATCTCGCGGGCCAGCTGCGGCAGGTAGCCCGAGATCTTGTCCGCGCCGAAGCGCGTGATGAGCGTCAGGCGTCCCGCTTCGTTGTCCGGATTGAGCCGGGCTATGATCCGCTTGATGTCGTCGATGTCGTAGTTCGGCCCGATCTTCATGCCGAGCGGGTTTTGCACCCCGCGCAGGAATTCCACGTGGGCCCCCTCCAGCTGGCGCGTGCGGTCGCCGATCCAGAGCATGTGCCCGCTGGTGTCGTACCACCCTCCGGATATCGAATCCATCCTGGTGAGCGCCTGCTCGTAGTCGAGCAGCAGGGCCTCGTGGGAGGTGTAGAGGGTGACCTGGTTCAGCTGGGGGACATGCTGCGGGTCGAGGCCGATGGCGGACATGAAGTTGATGGTTTTCCAGATCTGCCTGACCAGCTCCTCGTACTTCTGGCCGGCGGGGAGCGCGTCCAGGGAGGCGCGGTGCCAGGCCTGGACCCGCTCCAGCGCCGCGTAGCCGCCGAGGGTAAAGGAGCGCACCAGGTTCAGGGTGGCGGCGGCCCGGAAGTACCCCTCCAGCATCCTGCGCGGGTCGGGGGTGCGCGCCTGCAGCGTCGGCTCCGGGCTGTTCACCATGTCGCCCCGGTAACTCGGCATCTCCACGCCGCCCACCATTTCGGTGTCGCTGGAGCGGGGCTTGGCGTATTGCCCGGCGATCCTGCCGATCTTGATGACCCTTTTCTCTCCCGCGAAGGCGAGCACGACCGACATCTGCAGGATGACCTTCAGCAGCTCCCGGATGTCCGGGCCGGTGCAGCGCGAGAAGTCCTCGGCGCAGTCGCCGCACTGGAGCACGAACGCTTTGCCCTGCACCGCCTCGGCCAGCTGTTCCTTCAGGGTCTGGCATTCCCCGGCGAAGACCAGCGGCGGGAGCTGGGAGAGCGTTTTGAGCGGCTCGTCGCGCTCCGGGCCTTCCGGCCAGTTGGGTTGCTGCAGGGCGGGATATGAATGCCAGCTCGATTTTTTCCAGGGTGCGGTGGACATGCTCTAGCCTCTCAAAACGTTATTTGCTGAATCAGGCCGGTGCAGTAAATGAATTCCGCCGGTTTGATTCGGATGCTGCAGGTACCTCGGTTGGGCCGAGGTAGAGCAATTGCAGACGTAGTAGGTAATCCAGCCTGCCTGATCGTGGCAGCTCTTGCCATGGTAACAGGAATGCCTCGATTGAAAAAGCTAAATACTAAGTTCCCGCCTGAATAGAACTCCGTGGCCACGGGTGTAAAGGCGTTTCAATTTGCCGGACTGGCAGCTGCATTATTTCAGCATGAATAAACTCCCCCTCGCCCACCGGGAAAGGGTTGGGGTGAGGGGGAGCTAAGCTTCCGGCAGAGGTCCTGATAGAGGGAAGCTTCCGGGGCAATGTGACAAAGTCCCAATTAATGCAAGGATGAACACGATGCTTTTAACAGAAAAGCTCAAAAATATCAACAAAGTCCGTTCAAAAACATGGATAGTTGCTCCCCAAATAGCCAACACCGTGGTATCATCCATTCATCATGGACATGGAACAGCACAATCCGACAGCTCCCGACGGCTCCGGTCCTCAACCCGGGCCGCACGCACAAACCGAGGAACCCCCGACCGTCGCGGCCGGTCCCGTAGTGGGTGACGCCCCCTCGCCCGGAAACGGACGGGTCTCCTTTCCGCGGCAGTTGCTGCGAAATTTGTGGGGCGGGTTGCGCCTGGCGCTGTTTCTCCGGGTCGCGCCGGACCAGTTCTGCGCCACGCCGGTCGCCTTGGCGCTTCTGGTACTGTGCGACTTTTTATTCAACCTCGCCGTCTCCTTTTTCCTGGTGGGACGCAGCGGGTCCTTTGCCTACTCCGCGGTGCCCGGCTTTTTTTTCCATCTGCCTCTTTTGCTTTTCTGCGGGTACCTGGTGGGCAACCTGCTTTCCCGTCCTCAATGGGCAGGCGTCATTCCGGTGGCGCTGGTTTCCCTCAGCATCCCCATCGAGCTTTGCCACGGCGTGCTGGAGCGGCTCGCGCAACTGCGCCAGTTGGAGTGGTTGGACCGCTACCTGGAGGCCCCGCACTATTACCGGTTCTTCGGATGGTGGGCGCTGGCGGGTCTCTTTTTCCTGCTGCGGCTCGCCTGGCCCTCGCTCTCACGGGGCTGTGCGCTCCTGCTGCTTTTTGCCGCGCTGATCGCCCCGCTTTGGATCTATCCCCGCGCCGACCTCTGGGTGAGTGTCGCCGAAAACGGCGGCGAGAGTGGCGAGCTCCAGCTTACCGAGAAGGTCCTCTCGGCCCAGGCGCGGGTCCTGGACGGGCAGCTCGCCGGGCTGTTGCCGGGGGTGCACGGGGAGCCCCACTTCTACTTCGTCGGCTTTGCCGGGGACGCGACCCAGGACGTTTTCCTCAAGGAACTGCTGGCTGCCGAGAAGCTGTTCGCCCGGCGCTTCGGCACCGCCGGACGGAGCATCCTGCTGGCCAACAACCCGCAGACCGCCGTCACTCTCCCCTTTGCCAGCGCGACCAACCTGTACCATACCCTGGCGCGGCTGGGCCAGGTGATGAACCGGGACAGCGACGTGCTGGTGCTGTTCCTCACCTCCCACGGCTCGCGGGAGCACGAACTCTCGGTCAACAACACGCCGCTGGAGCTGGACCAGCTGACCCCCGAGATGGTGCGCGGCATGCTGAAGAAGTCCGGCATAACCTGGAAGGTGGTGATCGTCTCGGCCTGCTACGCCGGAGGCTTCATCCCCCCGTTGCAGGACGACCAGACCCTCGTGATAACCGCGGCGGACGCCAAGAGCGAGTCGTTTGGCTGCGGCTTCGGGGAGAATTTCACCTGGTTTGGCGAGGCCTTCCTGGACCAGGCGCTGCGCAGCACCTTTTCCTTCACGGAGGCCTTCGACAGGACACGCGAGACCATCAGCAAGTGGGAGGACGAGCAGGGGGAGACCCCCTCGAACCCGCAGATCTGGGTGGGGAAGGGGATCGAGAAGAAGCTGGCGGTTCTGGAAAAGCAGCTGGCGGGAAGAGACGAGCAGAAACGATAGTTCCGAACCTCCCTCCCCCTGGCGGGGGAGGGCTTGGCCGCCGAAGCCTTGGCGAAGGAGGGTCGGGGTGGGGGGGAAGCTGCCACGGAGAGCCGGCGTCAGTCGAAGGCAAGAGTAAATCCCACCTGAATCGCTTTTATCCTTTGGCATTTCCCCCGACCGTGATCCCGGAGATGAGCAGGGTCGGCTGGGCGTCGGCGACCGGCACCCCTTGGCCGTCCTTGCCGCAGGTGCCGATACCAAAGCCGAGATCGCTCCCCACCATGGTGATTTTCTTCAACACTTCCGGGCCGTTGCCGACCAGGGTGGCACCCCGGACCGGCTCCCCCACCGCGCCGTTTTCTATCAGGTATCCCTCGGTCACCTCGAAGACGAAATCCCCGTTCACCGTGTTCACCTGTCCGCCCCCCATGCGTCGCACGAAGAGCCCGCTGGCGACACTGGCGACGATGCGGGCCGGATCGCTCTGCCCCGGGGCGATCAGCGTGTTGCTCATCCTGACGATGGGGCGCATCCGGTAGGACTCGCGCCGGCCGTTGCCGGTGGAGGCGCAGCCGTCCTTCATGGCGGAGAGCCGGTCGTACAGATACCCCCTGAGCACCCCCTTTTCCACCAGCACGGTATTTTGCGCCGGGGTCCCCTCGCCGTCGAAGCAGAAGGAGCCCCGGGCGTTGGGGATGGTCGCGTCGTCCAGCACCGTCACCAGCTGGGAGGCGACGGTCTCGCCTATCCTCCCGCGGTACACGGAGCTCCCCGCCTGCACCAGGTCCGCCTCCAGCCCGTGCCCGATCGCCTCGTGCACCATGGTCCCCCCCGCCTCGGAGGAGAGCACCACCGGCAGCACCCCGCCGGGCGATTTCCTGGCCCCGAGCATCAGCACCGCGCGCGCAGCCGCCTGGAGCGCGAGATCCTCGGGAGAGGTCTCGTCGAAGATCTCGAAGCCGTGCTGGGCTCCCAGCGGCTCGTACCCGGTCTGGGTGACGGCCCCGTCCCGGGCCACCGCCTGGACCACGAAAAGGGTGGAGGTCGCCGTGTCCTCGTGGAACTCCCCCAGCGAGTTGGCCGTCTGGGTGACCACCCGCGAGTCACGGTAGGCTGCCATGACCTGCCGGATCCTGCTGTCGAAGCCGCGCGCCGCGCGGTCGGCCCGGTTCACCAGGGCGACCTTCTCGGCCAGCGCTATCTGGTCCGGGGGGATCGCGATGTGGAAGCCGGCGCCCTTTTTCCTTTCGCAGAGGTTGATCGCGCCCCTGAAGGCGCCGCCGCGCACGCCGCGGCTCACCGTGTCGGCGAGCAGCAGCAGCGACTCCTCGCTCAACTGGTTGGTGTAAGCGTAGGCCGTGCAGAGCTGCGAGATGACCCTGATGCCGATGCCGCGGTCCACCGCGGCCAGCACGCGCTCCACCTTGCCGTCCTCGCAGGCGACCGAGGTGAAGGCGGCGTCCTCGTAATAGATGTCGGCAAATTCGCCCCCCTGCGAAAGCGCGCGGCGCAGGAGGGCCGCGGTGTCTATGGTTTGGAGCATGGCTCACCCCCTTCGGTCACCTCCGTGATGGCTATCTCGGAGTCGAGCGCGTCCATCAGGGCCGCCACGTCCCCGGCGAAGGGACGCGGGTAGTTGACCCGGACGATCCCATTTTTGGGGTCGACGGTGCTCATGGTGGAAAGCCCCTCGTACGCCTCCAGTATGAATTTCATGTAGACCAGGTCGCGACCGGCAAGCTGGAAGTATCGGTTTTCTGTTTCCATGGGACTCCTTCGCGCGGAGGCTGATCAACGGCCCTGCACTTGCGCCGGCATTGAGGAACGGGCAGCCCCCGAAGTCTGGGAGCCTGCCGGTTGCGCCAGCGGCCTGCGCTTTAACTCTGAAATCGTGGTCTGAAACTGCCAGGGCTCGCTGCAGCTGACCGGCCCAACTGGCTGATCCATTGCGATAGGTGAGTGATACCACTGTGGCTCGCAAAAGACAAATTTTCTTTGGCAGCCTTGCCTCTCCCCCAGCTTCTGATATGTTTTCTGATATGAAATTAAATAAAATTAATACAAATGCGGCAGCGGGGAACTGGCGTGCGGCCCTGCTCAGAGGAGCCTGCGGCGCTCTCCTGACTCTGCTGCCAGGGCTGACACAGGCCCATGCCGGGTACCAGCCTGACCTCCTGGTGAAGCTCGCCTCGGAGGGGGACGCCGCGTACCTGGGCGCCGGAATATTCGAGACCACCGCGCAGCTCCAGTCCAAAACCCAGGCGGCCTTCCCCGGCACTGCCGCGTCCTACCGGATACTGCTGAGAAACGGCGGCGACCAGCCGGACAGCTTCCTGGTCCGGGGCGCCGGGACCCCCACCGGCGTGACGCTGAGCTTCCTGGACCAGGCGGGCGTGGACCGGGCCGGTACACTTTCCTCGGGCTTCGTCACCCAGACCCTGGCGCCCGGTGAGTCGCTTTCCTTCCTGGTGCAGGTCACGCCGCTCGCCTTCCAGCTGGGCGCCAGCTTCCGGGTCGGGGTCGAGGCCGACTCCGTCTCGGACCCTGCCAGGACCGACCAGGTGAAGACGGAGACGGTTGCCTGCGGCAGCTCCGCGGCGCTGACCATATCCGCCCCTCCCGACGGTTTCGGGCCCCCGGGACGCGTCGTCAATTACCCGTACACGGTCACCAACGTGGGCAACACGGTCAACAGCTTCGCCCTGGCGGCTGCGAGCCCCGCCGGCTGGGGGAGCGCCCTCTACGCCGATGACGGGGCCGGCGGCGGGGTCGCGGGCGACGGGGTGCGCCAAGCCGGCGAGAACCTGACGAGCGCCTCCACCGGTCCGCTTGCCCCGGGCGCCTCGTACCACTTCTTCCTCGCAGTGCAGATCCCCGCGGGGGTCGCCGACGGGGCGCGCGCCGATACCCTGGTCAGCGTCGCAGGCCAAGGGGCCAGCGGCTTCGACCAGGTGGCGACCAGCGCCACGACGGCCGCCATCTCCGTGGCGGAGAGCGTCCGGAACCTGACCCAGGGAGGCGCCTTCGCGGCCGGCGCCAACGCGCTCCCCGGGGACACCCTGGAATACCGGATGTCCGTCACCAACAGCGGCTCGGCGCCCGCCAGCGCGGTCGGCCTTAGGAGCGCGGTACCCGCAAGCGGAGCGACCCTGCCGGGGAGCCTGCGGATCAGCACTTCTCCGATCGGGGAGGGGAGTCCGTGCGGGGCGCCGGCCTGCGGCTGGGTGGGCGAGACGGGGGGAAGCATCCTCGCGCACCTGGGCCAGGGGGCGACCGATGCCGCCGGGGGGAGCCTTGCCCCGGGCACCACGCTGTACGTATATTTCCGGGTGCAGGTAGAGTGACGCGCGGGTCGGGGAACGGGCTATGGCCTTTGAGAACAGCAAGGGAGGGAGGGTCGCGGCGCGCTGGTTCGCGCTCGTGGTGCTGCTGGTCCCGGGGACCGCGGCGCCGCTCACTCCTGCGGGGACCGTCATCAGGCACAGTTTCCTGGCGAGTTCCGGCGCGCCCGCCGTGGAAGTAAGCTCTAGCCCGACCCAGGTCACCGTCAAGGACCTGGCCGACCCGACCATCGCCCCGGAGCGTGCCGCAAGCACGGGTGCGGGCCAGGCGTTCGATTTCCTGCACACCGTCAGTAACCGTGGCAACTCCCCGGACAGTTTCCTGCTCAAGGCCAGCACCCTCCAGGGGATCATTCCCGACAGCGGCACCCCATCCACCCTGCAGTTCTACTCCGGCGACGGCAAAACCCTCCTGGCGAGCGACCCCGGCGGCGGCCAATTGATCGGCCCCATTGCGCCGGGCGCCTCGCTCGATCTGGTGCTCAGGGTCACGCCCCCCACGGGGAGCGCCGGCCGGGTCAGCAGCATCACGGTGACGGCAAGCTCGCAGCTGGCGCCGGCCAGAAGTGCCAGCCTGGTCGACCAGCTGGTGGTCCTGGCGCCCGGCTCCGGGGCGCTGCGGGTCGCCAAGCTCGCGGGGAGCGCGGCCGCCGAGGCGGGGGACCTGGTGTTCTACAGCGTGCAGCTGGAAAACACCGGGGCCGCGGCGCTTTCCCACGCAACGGTCAGCGACACCCTGCCGCGCGGCTTTCGCTACCTGAAAGGGTCGACCCTGCTGGACGGCGTCCCCTTCGCCGACCCGGCCGGCGCGGGGCAGCAGCTGAGCTGGGACCTGGGGAGCCTCGAGGCGGGCCGGCTCAGGACCCTGGGCTACCGGTGCGCCGTCTCCGCCGACGCCCCCGTCGGCACCAGCGTCAACTGGGCCGCCGGGTCCGGGACCACCCCGGCCGGCACCTTGAGCTCTGCCCCGCCCGCCTCCGCGTCGGTCCGGGTGCGCCCCTCGATCCTGGGGGACCGCGCCATCATCCTTGGCAGGATCTTCGAGGACCGTAACGCCAACGGGGTGCCCGACCCCGGCGAGCCGGGGGTGCCGGGAGTCCGGGTCTACCTGGAGGACGGCTCCTTCACGGTGAGCGACCCCGAGGGGCAGTACTCCTTCACCGGGGTATCCCCCGGCAGCCACGTGGTGAAGATCGACCGCTCCACCCTGACGCGACGCCTGAAGCCCTGGGCCTACAACACCGCCTTCGCCGGGGTGGCCTGGTCCCAGTTCATCACGGTTCCCTTCGGAGGGCCGGCGCGCGGGGACTTCGCGCTGGTCGACTCGGGGCTTGCGGAAGCGCCGAGAGTCGTCGAAGGCCCGGCCCCGGCGCCCGCCCCGGCCTCGCCCGAGGGGACGGCCGGCGGCCCGGTGGCGCGGCTGCGGGTGACCCCGGAGCGGGCCGACCTGCCGGCCGACGGAGCGAGCGTCCTCCCGGTGACGGTCGAGCTCCTGAACGCCGGCGGGCGGCGCGTAGCCGGGGAGCGGACCGTGACGGTGACGCTGTCCCGCGGGGGAATCGTCGAGGCGGACCTGGACCCGGCCCTTCCCGGCCACCAGGTCCGCGTCAGGGACGGGGTCGGGGTGTTCCGGGTGCGCGCCCCGCTGGTCAGCGGTCCCGACCAGGTGCGGGTCTCCGGCGAAAACGGCAGTTCCGGAGTCGTCGACCTCTACTACAGCTCTCAGCTGCGCGACTGGATCGTGGTGGGCCTGGGCAACCTGACCGTGGGGCACCGGGAGGTGAGCGGGCACCTGGAGAAGATCGACAAGGAGGACCGTTTCGACGAGGGGATCTTCCACGAGGAGCGGCTCGCCTTCTTCACGCGGGGAAAGATCCTTGGCAAGTACCTTTTGACCGCCGCCTACGACTCCGACAAGGAGCGGCGCGACGGAGTGTTCCAGACCATCGACCCGGAGAAGTATTACCCGGTGTATGGCGACGCCTCGGACATCGGCTACGAGGCGCAGTCCCGGGGCAAGATCTACCTGAAGCTGGAGGCGGGGCGCTCCTACCTGCTGGCGGGCGACTATCGAACCGACCTCTCGGAGAACGAGTTCTCCCGCTACGACCGGGCCCTGAACGGGGTGAAGCTCGAGCTAAACGGCGAGCGGCTGAGCGCCAAGGGGTTCGAGAGCCGGGTGGAGGAGGCGCTGGTCAAGGACGAGATCCCCGGTAACGGCAGCTCCGGCTTCTACTTCCTGAGCCGCAAGCCGGTCTTCGAGAACTCCGAGCGGGTGCGGATCGAGATCCGGGACCGCTACCACTCCGAGCGGGTGCTCTCGGTGACCCAGAAGGTGCGCTATGCCGATTACTCCATCGATTACAGCGCCGGCAGCATCCTCTTCAAGGAGCCGGTCCCCTCGCTCGATCCGAACCTGAACCCGGTCACGATCGTGGTCAACTACCAAGGCCTGGGGAGCGGCGCCGAGCACTACCTGTACGGAGGCCGCGTGCTGGCCAAGGGTGAGGGCGGCTCCTACCTGGGCGGCACCGCGGTCGTCGAGCAGAACCCGGGAAAGGACGGCACCCTTTTCGGGCTGGACGCCGGGGTGAAACTCGGGGAACGGGTCACCCTTTCCGGGGAGGGGGCGGTGAGCGACACCCTGGAAAAGGGGAGGGGGAGCGCCTGGAAGGGGGAGCTGAGCGCGAGCCCGCTGGACGCGCTCAAGCTGGGAGGCTACTACCGGAAGGTCGAGGCCGACTTTTTCAACCCCTCCATGACCGGGTCCGAGACCGGTACCGAAAAGTTCGGCGGGCGCCTGGATTACCGCGGGCTGTCCGACACGCTGCTCTTCGCCGAGAGCTTCGTGCAGAAGGACTCGCTGCAGGGGAGCACCCTGTTCGGAAACCAGGCCGGGATCCTGCGCAAGTTCTCCCTCTGGGAGGGAGAGGGGGGCTTCAAGCGGGTGGAGCAGGACAAGGGGGGGATCAACGGGAGCTCGGAGCTGCTCTACGCGGGGCTCAAGGGTCCGCTCGCCCCGAGGCTGGAGGCGACCCTGCGGCGCGACCAGCTGCTGAGCCCATCGAGCGTCGCCGATTACCAGACCAGGACCTTCCTGAAGCTCGACTACCGGATCACGGACGCCACGCGCGCCTTCGTCACCGAGGAGTACCAGGAGGGGTCGCCGATCCTGCGCCAGGCGACCCGGTTCGGTCTGGAGAGCAAGCTCTCGGAGCGGATGCGCCTCGCCACAGGGTACCAGATGTCCAACGGCAGCGCGGGTTCCTCCGATGCGGCAACCCTCGACCTCAACACGAAGCTCATCGAGCGGGAGGGGCTCACCCTGGGCTCGCGCAGCGGCTACCAGCTGGAGAACTCCCTCTCCGGGGAGCGCGGCCAGGCGATCCTCGGGCTGAACAGCCGCTACGAGGCGGCCCGCGGGGTCTGGCTCAACTCGACCCTGGAGCGGGTGGAGACGGTCCAGGGGGCGGGCGGCACCCGCACCGCCTTCACGCTGGCCGGCGAGTACCTGCGCCAGAAGGACCTGAAACTCACCGGGCGCTACGAGATCCGGACCGGGCCGGGCGAGACCGCCTCGCTCTACGGCGCCGGGCTTGCCTACAAGGTGAGCGGCTCACTCACCCTGCTCGGCAAGGCGAGCCTTTGGGACCGCGACGCGGACGCGGGGCACGACAAGACCCTGGACGGCTACCTGGGCGGTTCGCTGCGCCCCCTGGCCGGAAGTCCGCTGCAGCTCCTCACCCTGGCGCGCTACAAGGAGGACCGCAAGGGGAGCGTTCCCGGTTCCGACGCGAGCCGCAGCCTGATCCTTTCGGCGGAGCCCACCTACCGGCTGGTGCGCACCTGGAGCGCCCAGGGGAAATACGCCGGCAAGAGGAGCTGGGTGGAGGATTCGGCGGGCAGGAACTATCAGTCCTACACCGACCTGGTCCTGGCGGGCCTAAGCTACGACCTTGCCGAGCGCTGGGAGCTCTCCGGCTACCTGAAGCTCATGAACCAGTACGACACGAGTCAGCACAGCCTGGGGAGCGTGCTCTCCGCCGGTTACCGGGTCTACCGCAACGTCGTGCTCTCCGCCGGCTACAACTACGCCCGGCTGGACGACCGTGACCTGACCGGCGAGAGCTTCCAGGGGCAGGGCCCCTTCGTGGGGATCAAGGTGAAGTTCGACGAGGATATGTTCGAGGTGGCCGGGCGCGCCTCCGCGGCGCTGCCCGAGCCGCCGCCCCGCCCCGTCCCGGCCCAGGCGCCGCCGCCCCCGCCCCCGCCCGCCGCAGCCGCGCCTCCGGCGCCGGCCGCGCCCCCGGCCCTGCGGGTCGCGGCGGCGCTGCTGCCCGAGCCGCTGCTGCTCTCCGGGAGTGCGGAGCTCTTCACCCTGCTGATCAACGGCGAGCGGGCGCGGCTTCCCTCGACCGCGGTGTCGGTCGGGCGGGAGCGGCTCCCCGGGGTGCTGGAGCTCAAGGGGGGGAGGCTGAGCCGCACCCTGGAATTCCTGAGCTCCGTCGAGCGGCCTGAGCTGGTCGCCTCCTGGTCCCTGAAGATCCTGAACGGGGCAGGGGAGCAGGTCGCGACCCTGAAGGGGAGTGGGGCGCCCAAGCCGCGCATCGCCTGGAACGGGGAGGGGACGGGTGCCCGGCTTGCTCCGGGCGGCGTGTACCAGTACCGCCTCGAAGTCGCCTACCGGGACGGCTCACGATTCTGCACCGCCCCGGAACTCTTCGGGGTGGGACGCCAGGAGGTCGTGCTGCTCACCCTTTCGGGCGGCGCCTTCATCTTCGACTCGGCCCAGCTGACCGCGGAGGCCAAGCGCCTGCTGCGGGTGGCGGCGGGAGCGCTGCGTTCCCACCCGAAAGACAAGGTCGTGGTCGAGGGGCATACCGACGGGGTCGGCACGGTGAGTTACAACATGGAGCTTTCCAGGAAGCGTTGCGCCGCGGCCGCCGACTTCCTGACCCGCGAGGAAGCCATCCCCGCAGACCGGCTGGTGCGGCGCTGGTACGGCAAATCCCGCCCGGTCGCGGACAACCGGAGCGCGGCAGGCAGGGAGCGCAACCGGCGCGTGGAGCTGAAGGCCGATTTCCAGGAGTCGGTCGCAACGGGCACGGGGGAAAGGTTCCGCGGAGCACCCTTCGTGCTGGTCAACGACACCCTCATACCGGTGGACCCGCTGGGGCGCTTCGAGGCCCGTGTCCCGTACCAGTCCGGGAGCCTCAGGATCGCCATGGGGGACACAGCCGGCAGGACCCTTGCTACGGAGATTCCCCTGCCTGGGCTCACTCTGAACGAGCCCGTCGGGACGCAGCTGGTGCGTTACGGCTCCGCGGCCGGCGGGGTGCGGGTGGAGCCGGGCGGCGCTGCCTTTTGCCGGGTAGTCGGGCAGAGCGCTCCGGGGAACACCCTGGAACTGGACGGCAGCCGTGTGCCGCTGGACGAAAGCGGCCGGTTCTCGGTGGAGCTGCCGCTGGGGAGCGGCGAGCGCGTCCTGGGACTGGTGCTGCGGGGCGAGGGGTGCCTGCGGCTCCTGAACCTGCGGCTCAGCACGACGGGGCCGCTGCCTGAGCCGGGAGGTGCGCGGTGAGTGGACGAGGGAGGATCAAGAGGTGGCGCGGACTCGCTCTGGAGGCGGGTGGGACGCTCCTATTGGTGCTGGTCCTTTTCTGTTTCTTTATCCTGTTGCTCTACGCTTTGTTCCCCTCGGGCACGCCGCTCAAGGAACTGATCAAGAGCTCCCTGGAGCCGGCCGCCCCGCAGGAGAAGCATGCCGAGGCGACCCTCTCCACCCTGACGCACGACGTCCGGCTGCGGCGCGGCAACTCGATTGCCTGGGGCGGGGCCAGCGAGGGGATGCAGCTTTTCAGCCAGGACGCGGTGCAGACCTTCGACCGCTCCGGCGCCACCATCTCCTTCGGGGCCCGCGACCAGCTCTCGCTCGGCAGCAACTCCCTGGTCGTGGTGACCCGCCTGAACACGCAGGACGAGGCGGGGCCGCGCTCCTACCGGGTACAGGTGGAGGGGGAACTGCACGGTAACCTCTCCGCCGCCCGGAAGCTCCAGCTGGAGTTCGCCGCCGCCGGCCACCTGGCCCGGCTCAAGCCGGGCGCCGCCCGCTTCCGGGTCGCGCCCAACGACGACAACTCCGCGAGCATCGCGGTCTACTCCGGCGAGCTGCAGGTCGGGGGGGTCCGGGTGCCGGCCAACTACGGGTTGACGCTCAGGCAGGGGGTCCCGGCGGGGACCGCCGTCCCCCTTCCGCCGGCGCCGGAGCTCTCCGGGCCGCAGCCCGCGCTCTACCGGTACCGGCTGCTGCCGCCCCGGGTCCGGCTTTCCTGGAGCGGTGAACCGGGCGAGTACCATTTCCAGCTCTCCAGGACCCCGCGTTTCCAGCGGGTCCTGATCGACGAAAGGCTCTCCGCGCCGGAGTTCGTTACCGGGAAGCTGGTCGCCGGGGACTACTTCTGGCGGGTGAGCCGGCTGGAGCGCGGGGCCGAGGGGGCCTTCAGCGTCACCGGGCGCTGCCGGCTGGAGCAGCAGCTGCGCTCCCCGGGGCTGAGCGTGGAGTTCCCCCCCGAGAGCGCCGCGACCGGTCCCTATACCCTGTCCGGCCTGGCCGAGCCGGGGTCGCGGGTCTTCGTGGACGGCAGCGAGGTGGCGGCCGGCAGCACCGGTGCCTTCGCGCACCAGGGTCGCCTCCAGCCGGGGGTGAACCTGATCCGGGTCGAGGCGGTCGACCCGGCCGGCAACGCGAGCTATGCCTCGCGGATCGTGTACGGCAGGCCTTGACGGGCAGGTTTACTCAAGCCCGACAGGCGAAGGGACCGAAAGGAGGAAGCCCTGCATGCAAAAAAAACTGAAGTTCCCGCTCAGGTTCAAGATCTTGCTGGCCCAGCTCCTGGGGGTGACCGTCGTGCTCAGCCTGATCACCTTTACCATGGCGAACCTCTTTCACGTCGACAAGACGGCCTACATCCACGACCTCACCTCGACCGTCGTGCTGCACACGGCCGAGGAGGCCAACGCCCTGCTGGTTGGCTACCGGGAGCGGCTCAGGCTCTTCTCGAGGATCATGGCGCAGGACGAGCTGGCCGGGCGCCAGCAGGTGCTGAACAGGCTTTTCGAGGAGTTCGGGGAGTTCCTGATGGTGACCCGCTCCGACGCTGGGGGCGAGGAGACCGTCTATGACGCGGCGGCGCTCGCGGCGGGCGGCCTGTCCAAGCAGGATCTGCTCGCCTTCCGGGTCGCCCACCCGCTTCCCGAAAAGCTTCCGGGTGGGAAACCCTTTCTGGAGAACTCGACCGTATCGGCGAAACTCCCCACCCTCACCCTCACAATTTCGGAGCCCGGCCCGGACGGCGGAGAGGCAGTCACCACCTCCGGGGTCATCAGGCTCGACAAGCTGCTGGGGCTGGCGCGCCGCTCGCGGGTCTTCGAGACCTTCCTGCTCGATGCGGAGGGGCGCTTCCTGGCGCATTCGGACCGCTCCCGGATCGCCCGTGCCGCGCCGAGCGACTGGTGGGGCAAGGTGAGCCGCCTACCTGCCGCCGGCATGACCATGGAGTACCGGGATGGGGGGAGGGGAATGGTGGGTGGCTTCTCGCGGGTCGCATGCGGGGGGCTCACGGCCGGCGTGCAGATCCCGAAGAGCGCGGCCTATCTCACCTCGCGCGAGCTGCTCGGGGACCTGCTGGCGCTCTCGCTGTCGCTTTTGGGCGCCGCCGCGCTTCTGAGCATCTTCTGGTCACGCCGGCTCACCCGCCCCATAGAGGAGCTCTCCGCTGCGACCCGCATGGTGGGGCAGGGGCGCTTCGAGATAGAGGTGAAGGCGGACTCGGGGGACGAGATCGGCGCGTTGGCCGGCTCCTTCAACCGGATGGCAGCCGAGCTGAACAGCCGCGAGCGGGCGCTCAAGGACCTCTACGGGCAGCTGGTCCAGTCCGAGAAGATGGCGGCTTTCGGCTCGCTCGGCGCGGGGATCGCGCACGAGGTGAAAAACCCCCTGGCCGGCATCCTCGGCATTACCCAGCTCTCCCTGAGGGGGGTGGAGGGGGGGCACCCGCTGCAAAAGAACCTGCTGATCATCGAGAAGGAGACCAAGCGCTGCAAGACCATCATCGAGAACCTGCTGAAGTTCGCCCGCCAGGAGCAGGTCGCGTTTGACGCGGTGGATATCCCGCAGGTGGTGGCCGACGCGGTCGCCATCGTGGACCACCAGCTCGGCATCCACAGCATCCGGGTGGAGCAGGAGCTCGAGCCGGGACTCCCCTGCTGCCGGGGCAACGCGAACCAGCTGCAGCAGGTCCTGATGAACCTGATGATCAACGCCCAGCAGGCTATGGCTGGTTCCAGCGGCACGCTGAGGCTCTCGGCGCACAAGGACGAGGGGGGCGGGGTCGAACTGAGGGTGAGTGACACCGGGCCGGGGATCCCCAAGGAGATCCAGGGGAGGATCTTCGACCCGTTCTTCACCACCAAGCCGGCGGGGCAGGGGACCGGCCTCGGTCTCTCGGTCACCTACGGCATCGTGAAAGAGCATGGCGGCGAGATACACCTGGAGAGCGGGCAGGGGGAAGGGACCACCTTCATCATCACCCTCCCCGCCGCTGCAGGGGCAGCTTGAGGACATGACCAAGGTCGGGAGGATATATGCATCTTTTGGTGGTTGACGACGAGGAAACCCTGCGCAGTGTAGTTTCGCAGGTGCTGGAGGCCGACGGATTCCTGGTGTCGGAGGCGGCCAGCGGCGAGGAGGCCCTGGTGGCGTTCCGGGAGCGGCTGCACCCCCTGGTCATCACGGACATCAGGATGGGCGGCATGAGCGGCATCGAGCTTCTGACCGAGATCAAACGGCACAACCCCGGTACCCAGGTGGTGATCATGACCAGCCACGCCTCGCTGGACAGCGCGCTGAGCGCGATGCGGGCCGGGGCCTACGATTATCTCATCAAGCCGTTCGAGAGCCTGGACCTGATCTCCGCCGTTGCCGGGCGCGCTGCCGAGAAGGCGCGCCTGGTGGCGCAGAACCGCGAGCTGCTGGATCAGCTGCAGCACGCCAACGAGGAGCTGCAGGAGGTGAACCGCGCCCTGAAGGAAATGGCGGTGCGGGACGGGCTCACCTCACTGTACAACCATCGCCACTTCCAGGAGGCTTTGGCGCAGGAGATCGCCAGGTCGCAGCGCTCCGGCAAGCCCTGCTCGGTGGCCTTCATGGACGTGGACAACTTCAAGGCGTACAACGACACCCACGGGCACCCGGACGGCGACCGGCTACTGAGGACCCTCTCGGAGATACTGATGTCGCACCTGAGGTGCTCCGACCTGGCGGCCCGTTATGGCGGAGAGGAGTTCGTGCTGCTGCTTCCGGAGACGCCCAAGGCGGCGGCTCTGAGGATTGCGGAGGGGCTGCGGGTCAAGGTGGAGCAGGAGCATTTCCCCGGAAGGGAGCAGCAGCCGCTCGGGCGGGTAACCATCAGCATAGGCGTCGCCAGCTACCCCGAGGACGGCAGCGATGCGGCGACCGTCATGGCCTGCGCCGACCAGCGCCTCTACAAGGCGAAGCACGGCGGCAGGAACATGGTGGTAGGCTAGCCCTGAATGGCGACCAGGCCCGCCCTGATGGTAGGTTAGCCCTGAATGGCGACCAGGCCCGCCCTGCCGGGAAGCTCCCCCATGGTGAGGGGCGCGTCGGGGGCCGTGCTCCGGCAGGCGGCGGCTGCCTCGCCCAGGGTGATGAAGCGGACCCCGGCCGTCTGCAGCCGTCCCAGGAGCGCGATGAACGATTCCGACATCACCCCGCCCTCCATCTCGGCATGGATGGTGTGGACGTTCAGGCCGCTCTTGAGTTGGGACAGGTAGAAGTCGTTGATGGTGTGGGCGTTTATGCCGCCGCTGCCGAGGATCTCGTCCATGGTGGGCCAGGTGCTCGGAATCTGGAGGGTGGCATAGCGCCTCCCCTGGAAGACGGGGAAGAAGGGGGCGTAGCCCCGGCCGTCGCTGCAGTAGGCTAGCTCCATGGAGTCCTGCAGTTCCAGGGACGCCGCCGAGACGGTCCAGCCGGGGGCCGCCGTGGTGGTCAGGTCCTGCCTCATGATGCGCTGGAAGAGCCCCGCGGCGCGGGCGAGTTGCGCCGCTACCTCGCCCATGGTCATGCGGGGCAGGTAGTCGTGCCAAAGGACGTGATCCCAGCAGTGGACACCGGTCTCGTGACCGCGGGCGGCGGTCTCTTTCAGGATCTCCTGGCACGACCCGGCGATCTGCGGAGCCGGTAGCAGGGTGCCGTACAGCATGGTCTTGATGCCGTAGGCCCCGGGCGCGCCGGTCCGGAACATCTTCTGCAGGAATCCTTTCCGGGTGAAGATGCGGCGGATCGCTTTGCCGGAGTTGTCCGGTCCCATGGAGAAGTAGAAGGTCGCCTTGACGCCGGCGCGCTCCATGATGTCGAGCAGGCGCGGCACACCGTCCCTGGTGCCGACAAAAGTGTCCACGTCCACCTTCAGGGCAACGACCGGACCTGCGCCAAATGGCGCTGGCCGATGGGCGCCAGGCGGCGGGGAAGCGGGAGCCGGGCCGCTCTTGGCATCGGAGGGCATTTGGTTTTTCGGATTCGCGTCCTGGTTCACGATGTTCTTCCCAGATAGAAAGGGGACTGGCTCCGCAGGTGCCTGTCCCCTTTTGCATGTGTCACCGTTGAGTGAAACGGTTGAGTCGTTGAGTCGTTGAGTCGTTGAGTCGTTGAGTCGTTGAGTCGTTGAGTCGTTAAGTCGTTAAGTCGTTAAGTCGTCAGATGTTGATTGTTCGTGCGTTTTTCCGTGTCAATTGCTTTCCCGATTAGCGACAATCTTCCGCTTCCAAAAACACTCCCTCCCCCCTTGCGGGGGAGGGTCGGGGTGGGGGGGAAGCAGCCACGAAGTGAGGTTACCTGTGGGCAGTCATGGCACCTTCCCCCTCCCCCTGATATGGTTGTCAGTCGTCAAGGAAAAAACAGTTTTCCCGTCCACTTCTTGCAAGTGGCTGCTTTGAATGGTTTATTCCAGGGCGTATGCCGGGGCAGAACCTATGT
>Ga0316230_1001129_pt1 | contig 30052 bp, 26 predicted proteins | sample TBH18025metaG_FD_206004 | JGI IMG/M metagenome (GOLD analysis project Ga0316230, IMG submission 206004) | Freshwater microbial communities from Trout Bog Lake, Wisconsin, USA - TBH18025 | ecosystem: Environmental > Aquatic > Freshwater > Lake > Hypolimnion/Profundal zone | place: USA: Wisconsin...
GAATACAAACGAAAACAACATTGAAATTATTAACCACTAACATAACTGAACTGAAAATCTTCGCCAGCAATATAGGTGGTCAACTTGCCTCGGCTTGATGTGGTCAGTTTAATCGGCTTTTGCACTCATTAATCGGAAAAGAATATTATGCAAAATATTGTCAGGATATGTTTAGCGGGTTCATAAAAGACAATGTCAGGTACGATTCATCTTTCCTTCAACTTGAAGATTCTTACAGGTTTTTAGGTTTTTTGAAAAACGGATTATTAGAACAAGAATGGGCATTCTTGCTTTACTATGGTACAATGACCAAAAGTGAATCAGTTCAATTTCAAAATAATTACAAACTATTTCTTACTTATTTCCCACATTCAGGTTATACCTCTTATTTAAAACAAAGATTCTCCTATTTGTCTAAAGATGATTCATTGCGAAGTCGCATTAACAAGGAATTCTTGATCGTTGACAACCAAAAGTATACTTCTCTAAAAAAATTGATCGCAGATAAATTTAGTAATCAATATGTTTTTGTTGATTTATGGGCTACATGGTGTAAACCTTGTATTCAGGAATTCTTAAATAAAAATGATTTAAAAGCCTTTTTAGATAAAAAAAATATTAAGCTTCTTTATCTATCAATCGATGATCTACCAACAATTGGAACATGGAGAAAATTAATTAATTCAAAAAAGTTATACGGATATCATAGTATTGCTTCAAAGCAAATGATAGAAGATGTGCAAAAGAGTATATATAATAACAATACAATAAGTATACCTCGGCATTTATTGATCGATAAAAAAGGGAATATAGTAGACTCTGATTTGCCTCGTACAAGCGACATTAAGAGGTTAGAAGAAAGAATAAATGAATTAATTGATAAACAGTGATTATTAGAGCATTTAGTTGTACTAATGGTGCTTATGTTTAAGGCCTAACAAAACGTTCGGTTTATAAGACACCAAGTGCCGCTTTCCCGTTTTCAAAGGGATTTATTGAAGAAAGAAGGTTAATTCCCAAAAAATCGGTCGTTTTATGAAACTGCAAATTGCATGAATTGTTAAGACATTCAAAAATTATTAATATATTCTTATACCACGCAATGTTTATAATAGAATAATAGTCCATACTATTATAATTCATATTCTTTATTTAAATCTAATGAGATGAAAACAAGTATTGTTATCGCAGTATTGATACTTTTTATTATGATGTCATGCAGACCAACTGGAGGTGGTAGTAACTATAATTATCCAACAGGCATATTCCCCGATACACCAGTAAATATGGGCAGCTTCAACTCAGAGTATGATGACTATAATTCTGCATCCCCATTTATTGGCTTCTCAATTCCGCTTTGTTTCTCCTCTAACAGAACCAGACTAGGCAAAGATTTTGATATTATTTATAAATTATTAAGTTGTAGTTGGGACATACGTTCCGGCGCCTTAAAAGTGGAAGAAATTTCAGCTGCTGCATCAGCTTTATCAGATTTTGCAATAGAAAACAACAATATTAATTATGCTTTACAAAATATTAATACATTTTCAGATGAATTAGGGCCATATATGATTTCAAGAGGAACCAAGTATCATGGGGCTACCCCTACTAATATGAATAACCGTTACAGCAGTTATCTATTTTTATATGCAAGCAATCAAGATGGGAACCTCAACATCTATTATACACATAATTCAGATTCGGAAATTTATACCATACCTAAACCCGTTACTTTTCTAAACTCCGGCAAGGATGATGCTTATCCTTGTTTAAACCAAGATTCTTCTTCCATATATTTTTGTTCTAATCGTTCAGGAAATTTCGACATTTATAAAGTTGATTTAGATCCTACTAAAAATCTGCTTTCAAATCTTAGCGATACTTCATTTAGAATGGTAACAAAAGATGCTAACCTGTCTTCCACCTATGATGACAAATGTCCTTACATCATGGGGAATTTAATGGTATTTGCTTCAAACAGACCCGGAGGCTTTGGTGGTTACGATTTATATTATTCTACATTTAGTAATGGTCAATGGTCTGCACCCGTAAATTTTGGAAATAAGATTAATACGCAATACGATGAATATCGCCCTATCATTTCTTCAGTATGGGAATTTGATAATAATTTTATGCTTTTTTCTTCCAACAGACCCGGCGGAAAAGGCGGATTTGATTTATACTATGTTGGTGTAAAAAAATAGATTAACTAATTGTTGTTTTAGTCGCATAAAAGGTAAGTCCTCGCTATGTGAAGAGTTAAGCGCTGTGTCTCTTCACATGGATAATAAAAGCCAGTCTTCTGACCGGCTCAAGTATATTAATCTAATGTAATTCAACTAAAAAAAATTGATTCAATCAGACCAAGTCTGATTTTTATGGTATATCCTGAGAAGCGCTTCGCTTAATTCTCAGGATAGCAGGGTTCGATCCCGCTTGGCTTTATCAGATATAACAAGCTTGTTTTCATGAAATTCTAATGAGCCGTCTGTTAAGTTAAAATATGTAATAGCCATAGTAATTTGAATTATCCTTAATTAACTTTCCTAAACGATCTACTCTTTCTCCAACCTATATAATCCTTTACAGCGGAAAGGATAATTAGTACTAAAACAAAATAAACAGGAAATCTTGATTTTTCATTCCATAAAAAGTAAGCACCAGATCCCCAAAGAACAAATGCGCAAACTAACGCAATGACTCTTATTCTTATATTTCTCTTTGTATCGTATTTCATAAAAGTTGATAAATAATTATTCTTAGGATTTCGAATGATTTTTTGGATTATTTTGCTAACCTTCTATCGTATATTTTTAGTTTTTTTTGCATATTTTTTAGATTTAAGGAATATGAAAAAAGTAAGTGGTAAAATTCCAATCCCAACTCCAATATATCTTAACTGTATTTTAGTAAAAGAATTCAATAAAATATAAAACCCAACTGATAATATTCCAATAGATATGATAATAAAGTAAGGGTTTGTCAAAACTCTTTTCATAAGTGTAAAATAAGGATAATTTCAAACTTCTTTCATCGGGATTTTTCCCATAGTCTAAAATTTAGTCTCACTAAAATGTTCCTTTTGTGAGACTTTTTTTGGAACAGCCTATTTTTTGGAGAAATTACTTTTTTTAATACCGCACATTTTCCCAAATAAACGTTTCATTAATCAAAGTCCCAAAAACTCTACATTGAACGTTTTATGAAACTAATTTTCTGTGTAGGTCAAAAGAGTTTTTAGTGAAATGATCAATTACATATCCTCCTGTCAAACGATCCTATCATCTTTTCACTTGGGCGCGGAATCGTGCGCGGTAACATCCAAAAAGTACCGGTTTAATCAAGTGTAATCACATATAAACAAGTATCAACCTAATTCAATATCAATTACTTAACTGAAATAGGTTTGTTTACCAAAGTGTTTAGAAGCACGCCCCACACCACATAAAACCCTCAACAAAATGTTGAGGGTTTTATATTTTTTACAATTGCAATGTTGTTTCTAATGCCAGTTCAATCATTGGCAACAAAGATTTTTCCCTTGCTGCTGCACTTATTTGTTCGTGCGTTGGAATAACATCCGAAACAGTTAAAATAGTTGCAGCTTTTTTGTTTGTATATTTTGCATTGGCAAATAATGCAAATGCTTCCATTTCAACGGCGCCGCAATTATGTTTCACTGCAATGGCAGGCATACTTATTTCTTTTCGATAAAAAATATCACTCGAATGAACAGTTTCTCTTCTTAAAGGATGTTGCAATTTTTTGGCCGTTTCATCAATGATTGAAAAAACATTGCCTTGATGAACAATATGATCTTCCTCAATACCCCAGGCATATTTTGCATAGGTTGATTCGCTTGCTGCTATATCAACATTGATTAGATCCAATAATTTTAAATTTGTCGTGTAAGCGCCGCAAGTGCCAATACGGATAATACAATCAACTTCATATTCCGTATACAATTCAAAAGAATAAATACCGATAGATGCACACCCCATTCCGCTGCTTCCAATAGTAACCCGTTTGCCTTTGTATGTTCCCGTAAAATAAAAAGCATTCCGTGTTTCATTTACTTTTTTAACATCATTTAAATAATTATCTGCAATGTATTTGGCTCGTAACGGATCTCCCGGCATTAAAACAATATTGGCAATATCTCCTTGCTTGGCATTAATATGTATACTCATAACTAAAAAAATTGGTTCGTAAAACTACGGACTTATTACCGGTCGTTCTATTACATAAAAAGGGGATCAAATGATCCCCTATGCATAATGCTATTAATTAAAATTTATTCTCCGCAGGGACTCTGTGTAGTAAAAATTTTCGAAACACATGAGTCCTCAAGTATATAAGGAGTATATATGAAGTATCTAAGGAGTATGCGCCATCTTGTCATATAAAAAATAACCCATTTTCTTTCAAATTATACTGTATTGTTATGAAACAACAAAAGGGATCCTCTCGAGGATCCCTTTTGTAAAATAATATATTGTCTGATCTTATTTTTCCAACACAACTACCTGAAATGTTCCGGGGATCATTTTAGGTCTTCCTTTTTCACCAGCCGCCTGTGCTTCAAAATCTGCTGTTGGTAAATACAATTTATGTGTTGATACGTCTATACAAATTGTTCTCGCCCCTTTTTTAGTAGGAACATTGTCGATCACTTTAAACTCATTGCCCGAAACTTCTTTCACAACAGTAACTGTACCTTCTCCATTGGAAGTGAAAACTAATTTTGTTGCAGGATCAAAAGCAGCACCATCAGTACCGTTCCCGATAGGAAGCTTATCGATAATTTTTCCATTAGTAGCATCCATTACTACTAATAATTTATCGCAGGTAGAAAATAATCTTTTGGTGGCAACATCTATCTCTAAACCGGAAGGACCATCGCCCGGCGCCAATGACCAACGATTAGTTATCGCATTTGTTGCAAGGTCGATAACGGCTATCTCATTTTTGTCTTCAATGTTTACAAATAATTTTCCTGCATTATCACTCACGGCAGTTTCGGGTTTGCCGCCTACAGGAATAGTAGCAACAACTTTTTCAGTTGCAGCATCAATAATGCTAAGGTCTTTACTACGACCATTACAAGTGATCACTTTTTTAGAGAATGCATCATACATGATGGCATCAGGATTTTCGCCTGTTGCAATTTGACTTAAAACTGCATTGGTTTTTAAATCGAAAACGGTAACGGTATTTATTCTTCCATTGCTTGTATAGCCTTTGCCCAATGCATTATTGAATGCAATACCATGCACACCCGTAGTGTTTGGAATAACACCTAAAGAATCTCCCGTTGCTTTGTCTAAAATATTAACCTGTGTTCCGTGAGAGAGATATAATTTATTACTGTTAGGGTTAACAGCAATATAATCCCATCCACCGCTGCTTGTTACATGAAATGTTTTGGTAAGCTTGTATCCGCTTTGAGCATTTACATTATTCAGCGATACGATTGCCGCAGCAATAATTAAAAAAGAAAAAAATGATTGTTTCATATTGATTTTGTTTTAGTCTTTTACTTCTTTGATGAATTTTCCGTTTACGTCAAATAAAATGTCTTTCCCTTTTATACCAATTTCATAATTGGTCTCCCCCGACGGTTTTGTAATTTTTGCAGTTTCCTTTATAACCACATTCTTATAGTGCTCCTTAAAATAAGGCAGGATATCTGCAGGTAATTCTGCCGTGGTAACAGGAATTTCTGTCTCTTTTAAAATTCCTTTTGCATCATATAAGGCCGACATTTTTTTACCCGTCTGTACAAAGTCAACTTCATAGTTACCATCTTCCTTATCCCATTTCACATGCGTAACATTTGGAAAATCCTTTGCAAATGAGGCTTTTGCAGCATCAGTTGTTTTTGATTTGTCTTGAGCATGCAAATTGCAAAAGATCATCAATCCAAAAAGAGGAATTATCTTTTTCATAAATATCGTTTGGGTGTCAAATCTATTGATACATTCTGCAGCAATTCTGAATTATGCATTATCCTATTGTTTTTTGTCTGAATAATAAACGGATCATACTCGGCAATACAATTAATAATAATGGTAATGCCACAATAAAACCACCGATCACAGCAATGGCTAATGGTTGGTGTAATTGAGCACCGGTACCGATCCCCAAAGCGATGGGCATTAATGCAATAACAGCGCCGAATGCCGTCATTAATTTGGGACGAAGTCTTGTTGAGATAGAATAAATAATTGCTTCATCAACATTGTTCGATGCTTTTAGAGATTCTTTGAATTGCAAGAAGGTGAAGATGGCATTCTCACCTATGATACCGATGATCATGATCAACCCTGTATAACTTCCCACATTCAATGCAGTATTTGTAAAATACAATCCCATATAACTTCCGCTGATGCCCAATACGGCGATCAATAAAATAATGACCGCCACTTTAAAATCTTTAAACAAGAACAGTATCACACCAAATACCAATAAACTTGCCGCGATCATGATCACCAATAATTCTTTGAACGATTGTTGCTGATCGGCATAAGCTCCGCCATACACCACAGCATAGCCCTGCGGCAATGTTATTTTTGATGAGACTTCTTGCTGAATATCTTTTATCACACTTCCGAGATCTCTTCCTTCCAAACGTGCCGTAACAACACCCATTGATTGCAAGTCCTCTCTTTGAATTTCCGCATCACCTGAATTAATATGAACATTCGCTAATTGATCGATGGGTTTTAATTTTCCATTTGGTAAAAACACGGGGGTCTTTGCAATATCTGCAATGCTTAATGTTCTGCTTCCGGGATATACTAACCGAACATTGCTTAATTGTTCTTTATCATAAACTGTTCCAACAACATTTCCTTCCAACGATGATTGCAATTGATATTGCAGATTGGCCGGCGTGATACCATATTGTGCCAATGTTGAACTGTTGGGTTCAATATTGATGGACGGACCTGCAATAACAATTCCATCAAACACATCTGCCGTGCCTTCTACTTTTGTAACAATGGATGAAACTTGTTTTGATAACTCCTGCAATTTCGATTGATCATTACCAAAAATTTTTACTTCGATAGGCTGAACAGATGTCATCAGATCGCCCAGCATATCGCCGATCACCTGCCCGAAATCTATACGCAGCGAAGGTTGTGAGGCTTCTACTTTTTTCCTGATATCACTAATAACTTCTTCAGTCGTTTTAGTGCGATTCTTTTTTAATTGAATTAAATAATCACCACGATTGGGTTCGGTGATAAAAAATCCCATTTGTGTTCCTGTTCTTCTGCTGTATGCTTCCACTTCCGGAATGGTGACCAACATCTTTTCTACTTCGCGTAATATCCTGTCCGTTTCTTCGAGTGATGTTCCCGGTGGAGAATTATAATCGAACACGATACTTCCTTCATCCATCTCCGGTAAAAATCCGGTTTCTAATTTCGGATAGATATAATAAACCGAAAATGCTAAAGCGATAATGATTACAAAACTTAAATACGGCCGTTTAATAAAGAAACCGACCCATCTTTGTGATTTTACTTCGTGCGATTTTTGCTTTTTATTTTTTAATGAGTTGATGTTTACATTTTTGGTGAACAACAGATACAAAACAGGTAATACGATCCATGTTACAAAAAATGAACAAACCAATGTGATGATCATCGTATCTGTCATCACTTTAAAATAGGCACCGGCAACACCGCTCATTAAAACGAATGGAAGAAAAATGACGATGGTACTTAATGATGATCCCACCATTGCCGGCAATAAATAATGAATGGCCTTTTGCACCAACGTGGTGGTTGGTTCTTCGGGATGTTCTTCATGTGTTCGATGAATTTGTTCTGCGACAACGATGGCATCATCAATGATTAATCCGATGGCTGCCGCTATCGCACCAAGGGTCATGATGTTCAGTGTTTGCCCGATGGCATACAGACAAATGATCGTCAATAAAATAATAACAGGAATGGTAATTAAAATAACAGCGCTTGCTTTTACGGATCGAAGAAAAATAATGGCAACAAACATGGCCAATGCTAATCCTATCCACAAACTATCGGTCACGCTTTTTACAGAATCCTTTACAAAATCGGCCTGCACATAAAATGGTAATATCGAAACATCTTTCGGGATGATTTTTTTCAGCGCCTCTAATTTCAGATTCATCTTATCACTCAATTCAACTAAGTTGGCATTAGGCTGTTTGATAACAGCCAGCAATATTCCTTCATGTCCGTTGGCATTGATCTTTACATATTCTTTTGCTTCCTGAATTTGAACATCGGCAATATCTTTCAGTAACACGATCCTTTTTCCATTATTGCTGATGACAATATTTTCTAATTGTTCTTTTGATGCAACGGCAGCGTCTGTTACGGTTAAATACAACAAGCAATAATCAGATAAATATCCATTTGATTTGATGAAGTTGGTTTGAGATAAAGCCGTGTTGATATTATCAGGTGTAATACCCAGTGTACTCATCTTTTGAATATTCAACACCATCCAATATTCTTTATTCTTTCCTCCGATCACTCTTATTTCTGAAACACCTTCTACCTGTGATAAAAAAGGTTTGATGGTATACATCGCCAACAATTTCATTTCAATGGGCGAACGTGTTTTACTTTCTAAAGAAAAACCTGTGATGGGAAGAATGGATGGGTTCATTCTCTCTACTGTAATATCAATATCCGGTGGTAATGTGTTTCTGATTTCGTTGATCTTCGATTCGATTCTTTGCTGACTGATATCAATATTTGCTTTCCAATCCATGAATGCAGAAATTTCACAAGTACCGCGACTTGTGGTGCTGCGGATCATTTTCAGGTCGGGCACTTGTTTCACTGCATTTTCTAATTGCCGTGTAACGGTGATCATCATTTTTTTTACCGGTTGCTGACCCGCATCTGCAATGATCTTTATTTTAGGAAAAGTTATTTCCGGAAATAATGCTGTTTGTAATTTACTGTATGCAAACAATCCGCCCATGATGATGATGACCACCAAAACAGTAACCGGATTTTTATATGTAGTGAAAAAGTTTTTCATCGCTGCATTGATTATTTAATGATGATCACTTTGGCGGTATCACCTAAACCATAATTTCCTGTCAATAAAATTTTATCTGCCGGCGAAAGCATCGGTGACAAGATCTCAACATTATTGATCGTCTCCAAACCCTTCTGCACAGGCAGTTTTACGGCAGTAACGCTGTCGATCATTTTCATGATCCAGAATTCCGTTTGTGTTTCATTACTCAATACGGCCGACTTTGGCAATGATGTTGTATTAATCTTTGCCTTTTTTATCAGGCTCACTTTTGCAATTAAATTTTCGGGTATTTGTTTATCGGTATTTACTTTGATTATATAACTCTGCGTTTGAGAAACAGCATCAACTGTTGGCAATGCAGCATCAACACGGCCGTCTAAAAAAGTCCCATCGGGTAATTTTAATTGCAGTTGATTGTTGTTGGGTAAGAATGGTTTCAGTTCGTATGGCAGGTCCAATAAAAAAACAAAACTTTTTGTATCAGTTATTGTTGCTAATTGTTCTCCATCCTGAATATAATCGCCAATACGATAATTCAATTGTGTGATATATCCGCTACCGGGTGATTTGATATGGATCACACCTTCAAAATGAAGGGAGCTGTCCAATGCATTGATCGTGTTGCCCAGACTTTGTGCTTCTTTTGTTTTGATCACAAATAACTCCTGCCCCTTGTTTACATATTTTCCCAACTGTGCATTCACTATCTGCAAATAGCCATTAGCATTGGCTTTCACAAAACTCTTTAAAAGAAATGCAGAAACAGCATTCAGTTCAACAACATCCGTCATGCTTCCTTTTTCGGGAGAAGCAATCGTTACAGGTGTTCCTGTCGATTCTGTCTTTTCTTCTTTCGGTTCTGCCTCTTTTTTTGCCGGCTCCGATTTACAAGCTGCCAAAATGCAAATAAAAAAAACTGCAGTAATTATTGATTGATTGATTTTCATGATCGTTTATTTTCTGTTCCAGTAATTAATTTCGTTGATGATCTGTAATTGATTGATATTATTTTGTGTGACAATATTTTTTGCCATGAGATGATTACCGATTGCCAGGATATAATCCGGCATTCTTACATCGCCCGATTCTAATAATTTTCTGTTGGCTTCAATCAAGATTTCAGTGTACCTGATCTGATTGTTGGCATCATCAATTATTTTTTGTGTAGAATGCAGTTGCTGAAACAGTTTTGCGATATTTTGTTCATATTGCTTTTTAAAGAAATCGCGGTAGCCTTGTCTTGTTTGTTCTGAGATAGCTAATTTATCCACCTGCATTTTCTTTTGCTTTCCATCATAGATCGGAACCGAAATAGTTACACCGGCACTGACGCCAAAATTCTTATAGGGTTGTTCGGCAAAAGAACTGAGATATCCTCCATCGGCATACAAATTCACTTTCGGTTTATAGTTGAATTCTATCTGCGCTGCGCTGTTCTTTAGTTTCAAGCTATCTATCACAAACTGCTGATAGAATACAGAGCTTTCTGCTTCGGGCAAAGCAGCGATCTGTAATTCCGGTTTTTTTAAAAGCACAGCAGATGTGTCTTTCAATCCGCAGAGATAATTTAATGCCGCCACTTCATTTTCAAATTGGATTTGATACTGGCTGATCAATAATTGCTGTTGTTGAACGGTTACCAGAAAACTTAAATAATCTGTTTGACGATAAATGCCACTCTCGGCCATCTTTTTCAGGATCAATTCTTCTTTTTGTAAAACATCCAACATTTCTTTGTTGAATTGATATTGTTGCCCGCTGCCGAATGCACTGATATATTGGGCAGTAATTGATTTCTTCAGGTCTTGTTCTGTGATCTTTCCGGTGATGGTAATCGATTCGTTTAATAATCGGATCGCCTCATGTTGATTGGCGAGGTTTTCTTTACTCACTAATTTTTGTGTGGCAACAATTTGTTGTGCAAAATTTACACCGTTTGTTATTGCATAATCATAACCCCATCCATTGTAGGATGGTGAATAGGAATTTGTGCTTTGCCCGCTTACCTGTGGTTTATACCCGGCAAGGATGCGCATACTATCAATGAGATTGCTGAGTTTCTGATTATTATAATCTTTAAATACGGGGCTGTTTTGCAATCCTTCATTGATATAATAATCCAAGGTTTTTTCCTGTGCAAAAACAGTGAAAGAAAATAAAATTAAAAAAACGAAATTGATACTTTTTTTCATTGTCGATAGTGCAATTAATTTTTAAATTCTATCCTGAAAATATGGTGCTGATTGTTGAAAGTATATGTGATATTAAATTCTGCAAGGCGACAGATCTCTTTGATGATAGCAAGGCCCAATCCCGTTCCTTCACCGGAATCTGATGGCTTATAAAAGCGCTGGAATACTTTTTTTATTTCGAGCGATCCGTTTATTGCATTATTGCTAAAACAAACAAATTCGTCAGTCAGTTCAATATTTATTTTGCCTTTTTCCGGTGTGTACTTAATACAGTTATTCAATAAATTATTAAAAAGAATTTCTGCAAGATGATGATGAAATGAAAGTGTGACATTTTTGCAATTCGTTTCAATTTGTAATTGTTTCGACTCGATCAACTCTTCTCTTTCCTGTATTTTTTCAAGAATTATTTTTTTAAGGTCAACAGACTCATTCAAAACAAATTGTTTGTTCTCTATCTTGGTTAATAATAACAATGATTGGTGGAGTTTTGATAATCGCTGTGCCGCGTCTTCAATAGAAAGTATCTGTTGCAAACTCTGTTCTTTTAATTCTGTTTGCTGTAATAAGAGATCGATCCTAGACCGAATAACCGCAAGCGGTGTTTGCATTTCATGCGATGCATTTTCGGTGAATGATTTCAGTGCGGTATAATCCTCATAAATGCTTTGTGTCATTTTATTCAAACTCACATTCAGCAAATTCAATTCATCAATCGTTTCTGAAGATAATTGCAATGGCTGCCTGTTTGAAATATGATACTCTTTAATTTCATCAATCGTTTTATAAAAAGGTTGCCATAATCTGTTGATGAGATTTCTGTTGATCAAATAATTGAACAATAGAATCAATGCGATCATCCCTATCGTCACCAAAATGATCAATTTCAAAAGGTCTTCTGTTTCTGCTTCAGATTTATTTACGGTGATCAAATAATTTTGCCCGGCTACCTGAATAGAAAAGAATAGTTGTTTTATCGATTCGTTCTCTTTTTCCCTTGGATTATAAAACTTGCTATTTTTAAAAAGCGGTCTTGCTATTATTTCTGATGATTTTTCAATTGTGATCCACTGATGTCTTGTATTTTGAATTTCGGGAAGCGCATTGTGTTGTTCAACAAAATGTACGATCTCAAATTGCTCAGAGCGGAGTGTTTCTTTCAATTGTCTTGACAGCACATAATCCAATACAAAATAAAAAGCAATACTGCCCAACACAAAAGTGAAAATCGTGGCAGTTATATTAATGCGGTTATATCTTGTAAATAATTTCATGGTAACTGCATTTTATATCCAACGCCATAAATACTTTTTATGCGGTCTTCGCCACCTGCGGCAATAATTTTTTTGCGAAGGTTTTTTATGTGGGCGTAAATAAAATCAAAGTTGGATGCGATATCCATATCATCGCCCCACAAATGTTCGGCGATGGCATTCTTTGAGATCACTTTATTTTTATTGATGATCAAGAAAAGCAATAATTGAAATTCTTTTTGTGTGAGTTCAACGTTATGATGATGAATTGAAATTGATTTTCCCAATGTGTCCACTTCAATATCTCCTGCGATTATGATAGATTGTCCCTGAAATTGTTTTCTTCTGATAATGGCAGCAACACGAACACTTAATTCTGACAGATGGAATGGTTTCGTTAAATAATCATCAGCGCCCAATTCAATGCCGTGAATCTTATCTTCCAACGAATCTTTTGCAGAAATAATAATAACGCCGTCTGTTTTATTATTTTGTTTCAGGTATTTTAAAATCTGCAACCCCGAACCGCCTGGCAGCATGATGTCGAGAATGATACAATCATAATCGTACAATTCTATTTTCTCAACTGCATTTTTAAAATTAAAAACGGATTCACATAAATATCCGCTGGCAGACAAAAATTCTACCATGCTTTGATTCAATGAAAGTTCATCTTCGATGATCAGCAGTTTCAAAATAAAATATTTATCTACAAATTACCGCATTAATTCTGTAGCAATTCTGAAATAATAAGATCGCTTCTGCAAACAAAAAAGCCGCTGCGTAAACAGAGGCTTAAAACCAAAACAAACTGTATGAAAAATTATTTTTGATCTATATTAAAAAGATGGTTGTTAGTTTTTAGAAAATGGCATTTCTTCACACTGATTTATTTCTTCACTATTCAACATCCAGTAAACAACATAATCGTCGTCTGAAGGAAGATGAAAATGTTCGAGGCAGATTTTGATCTTGTCCGCTTCAAATTCTTTGGTGATCCTGTTATTATGATATTCTACCATTCTGTACACAAACCTTCCGTTTCTTTCAACATGGAAAAGTTTTATTGAAAATGGCATGTTATTATTTCTGTTTTTCATGATATGGTATTAAAAGATGAACAACTATTCGCTGATAAGGTATATAAAAACTTATGCAGTAATTGCAGAGATCAGCATGATTGTTACAAAAAAGATAGATAATGTGTTAGCGATCGTTTGGTCGATTTTGATTTGAGTTTTCATGGTTTCAGTTTTGTTTTTATGAATTTGGTTTTTGTTTTTACGCTATAATAGCTGATACGATCATGATTGTTACAAAAAATACAGACAATGTGTTGGCGATTGTTTGATCGATTTTGATTTGAGTTTTCATGGTTTTGAGTTTTTGAGTTTTGAATTGTTTGTTTGATAGGGTAGTATTCAATTCTGTGCCAAAAAATCAATTCATTGTAAGTCAAATAGTTGTGTTTTTAAATATTGCCTTTTTTGTCTAAAATCAGCAATTGTTTTCCATTTTCCGGAATCAGAAGCCATTTCTCTGCTTTATGATTAGTTTAGCACCCACTATTTATGAGCAATCTTTCTTCTTTCAATCCGGAACACTGGGTTAAAAAATATGCTGATGCATTATATGCGTACACAGTTGTTCGCGTAAATGATTCAGGTTTGGCAGAAGACCTTGTTCAGGAAACTTTTTTAAGTGCCTGGAAGGCTCGCGATTCTTATAAAGGCGAAGCCTCTGAAAAAAATTGGTTATTTACTATCTGTAAGAATAAGATCATCGATCATTACAGGAAAAAATCAAACAATATTGTACGCCCCGCTGAAATAGATAATACAGATCAGTATTTTAATAAAGAAGAACATTGGACAAAAGAAAGCGGTCCTTTAGATTGGGGAATTGATTATACACAGCCCGTAGAAACCAAAGAATTCTATTCTATTTTAGAATTATGTAAAAACAAATTGCAGGAATTGCAGCGAGCCGTTTTTGTTATGAAATTCATGGAAGGGCTTGGTTCTGACGAGATCTGTAAGGTTTTGAATATAACACCGTCCAACTACTGGGTATTGATACATCGTGCAAAACTGCATCTGCGCAGCTGTTTGGAGAAAAACTGGATAAACCCTTAGCCTAATTTGAAAGATCTGATCAACATATCGTGTAAAAAAGCAACTTACCTTCTGTCGAAAAAAGAAGAACATGCACTTTCGTTTTTTGAAAAAATAAAATTGCAGATCCATTTGTCTGTTTGCGGTTTCTGTCGTTTGTTTGAACAACAAAGCAAAATGATTTGTACCAATAGCAACCATGCTCATCATCATTATTCCGGCACACTTTCTGACGGTTCAAAAGAAAAAATGATTCGGATTTTGAAAGAAAGAATTGATTGAATTTTTTAATGACCTCAAATTTTATTTTGCCGCAAGAATATGCAGCTCTACCTTTGCAGCCGTTCTTACACAGAACCTCTATTGTAAACAAAAACAAACTGTATGGATTCGGGACCGAGTAAATTCAATTTAAACAAAACAACTTTTTGACCCGACTGTAATTTTTAAGCATTCAGTCGGCAAAAAAAATTACCGAACAGCTTAAAAATGCGACCATGAATCGTTTCAATATATTCTCATTTCTTTCAACTCCTTCTTTTTTTGTTATAACAAAACGCTATCGTCTTTTTTCTTCTGCCAAGATAAAGCCTCCGGTCGTCGGTCATTTATGAAATAAATGATAATCAAAACTTAATCGAATTATACGATTGTTTTCGATTGGAAAATGAATATTCACTTAAAATTTTCAGGAGGCAGAAGATGATCACAGGTGTAAAAGAAAAAATAAAGGCTCGTATTCCTTTCAATAATAATAACACGGTAAGCAATGAGGCTGCCGCTGTTAAATTAAAAGATGTTGCTGCTGCAGAAAAGGTTTCTTTTTTTAAAATTTTAGCGTCTGAAGAAACGGGCTTAAACAAAGAACAGGTTGAAGAAAGATTAGAAACATTCGGCACCAACGAGGTTGTGCACGAAAAAGCACCGGCTTGGTATATCCAATTTATTCAGGCATTTATTACTCCATTTAATGCTGTATTGATTTTAATTGCAGCTACTTCATTTATCATTGATGTTGTATTAACATCACCGGCCGATCGTGATTATAAAACAGTTGTGGTGGTTGGTGTGATGATCTTATTAAGCTCTGTGATCCGTTTCTGGCAAGAGTTTCGAAGCAATGTAGCCGCTGAGAAATTAAAAAGCATGGTGAAGACCACTGCGACGGTTTTAAGAAAAGATGAAGGCAAAATTGAGATCGACATTAAAGAGATAGTTCCCGGAGATATTATATTTCTCTCTGCAGGTGACATGATTCCCGCTGATTGCCGCATCATTCAATCAAAAGATCTGTTCTTAAACCAATCTACATTAACAGGCGAGGCAATGCCTGTTGAAAAAAAAGAGTTTGTTATTTCAGACACTCAAAATAAAAGTCCGCTTGAATTAGAAAATATTTGTTTTATGGGAACAAATGTGGAAAGCGGCCAAGCTTTAGCCATCGCTGTTACAACGGGCAACCACACCTATTTCGGCTCAATCAGTAAATCTATTTCCGGCAAACGTGCAGAAACAAGTTTTGATAAAGGCGTTAATAGTGTTAGCTGGCTGTTGATTCGTTTTATGCTTGTAATGGTGCCATTGGTATTTGTGATTAATGGTCTAACAAAAGGGGATTGGGTAGAGGCTTTATTATTTGCGATTGCAGTTGCCGTTGGCTTAACGCCCGAAATGCTTCCAATGATCGTTACGGCAAATCTTGCCAAGGGCGCCGTAACCATGAGTAAAAGAAAAGTGATCGTGAAAAGGTTAAGTGCCATTCAAAATATTGGTGCCATGGATATTTTGTGCACCGATAAAACAGGAACATTAACCTTAGATAAAATTGTTTTAGAACGACACTTAAATGTTGAAGGTGTTGAAGATGATGAGGTATTAAAATGGGGTTATTTAAACAGCTATCATCAAACAGGATTAAAAAATTTATTAGACGTTGCTATTCTTGATCACGTTGAAGTAAAGGATTATTTAAAAGTCGAAGAGCAATATAAAAAAGTTGATGAAATTCCTTTCGATTTTCAGAGAAGAAGAATGTCGGTTATTTTGGAACAGGCCAATCACAAACATCTTTTAATTTGTAAAGGTGCTGTTGAAGAAATATTGGATCTCTGTTCTTTTTCTTTCGACCCCGGAGAAGACCGTCAATTACATATTGAAGTTGATACTATTCAACCAATGGACGACACTATTCGAAAAAACATTCTCGATCTCTCCAAAAAATTAAACAAAGAAGGGTTAAGGGTTTTGTTGGTTGCTATTAAAGAGTATGAAGAACGTCCGCTGACTTATTCTGTTGCCGACGAAAGCAATATGATATTAACTGGATTAATTGGTTTTCTCGATCCAGCAAAACCTTCTGCAAAGCCTTCTATTGAAGCATTGCATAAATTAGGTGTTACATTAAAAGTCCTGACAGGCGATAATGATATTGTTACTAAAAAAATATGCCGTGATGTGGGTATCCCGGTTAATAATATTTTGTTAGGAAATGATTTGGAAAATATAACTGATGAAGAATTATCTAAACGAATTGATGAGATTAGCATTTTCGCAAAACTAAGTCCGGCACAAAAAAGCCGCGTTGTAAAAGTATTGCAGGCGAAAGGCCATACCGTTGGATTTATGGGCGATGGTATTAATGATGCCGCCGCATTACGAGATGCCGATGTCGGCATTTCTGTTGATACAGCAGTGGATATCGCCAAAGAAAGTGCTGATATTATTTTATTGGAAAAAGACTTGATGGTGTTGCGTAAAGGTGTTATTTATGGAAGAAGAACTTTCGGTAATATCATCAAGTATATTAAAATGACTGCCAGCAGCAATTTCGGAAACATGTTCAGCATGTTAGGTGCCAGTGCATTTCTTCCTTTCTTGCCGATGCTTCCTGTGCAGATATTGGTGCAGAATTTATTGTACGATATTTCACAGATATCCATTCCCTGGGATGAAATGGACAAAGAGTATATTGAAAAACCACGTAAATGGGAAGCCGGTGGTATAGCGCGTTTCATGATATTTATTGGCCCCATCAGTTCTGTATTTGATTATGTAACATTTGCGGTGATGTATTTTGTTTTTAAAGCAAATTCTGCTGAACATCAAAGTCTGTTTCAATCGGGTTGGTTCATTGAAGGGTTGCTTTCTCAAACATTGATCGTTCACATGATACGTACCAAAAAGATTCCTTTCATACAAAGTTGGGCAACAGCGCCTGTACTCGCATTAACAAGTGCGGTGATGCTGATTGGGATTTATATTCCTTTCTCACCATTTGCAACAGCGTTCAAATTACAACCGTTGCCGTTACTATATTTTCCTTGGTTGATAGGGATATTGATTTGTTATTGTTTGTTAACTCAATTCATCAAAAACTGGTTCATTAAAAAGTTTGCTTATTGGTTGTAATTTTATATAATCGTCCTTTGCCGAACAGGGCTTTGCTGTAAAAGAGTGCGCTTCTTCCTGTGGAAGAAGCGAAGGCAACAAAAGCATTATTGATTTGATATCGCTCGTCAACAAAAAATATCATGCAATTAAAAGAATTATATACCGCAACAAAATCGTTTGAAGAAACAGCAACAATGCCTTTGCTGTTTGTTGGTCATGGCAGTCCGATGAACGCGATTGAAGAAACAGAATTTACAAAGGGCTGGAAAAAAGCTGCTGATGAATTGCCTAAGCCCAAAGCTATTATTTGTGTGTCGGCGCATTGGCAAACGAAGGGAACTTTTTTAACTGCGATGGAAAAACCAAAAACGATCCATGATTTTTATGGTTTTCCAAAAGAATTATTTGATGTGCAATATCCTGCTCCCGGAAGTTTGGCATTAGCAGAGCAAGCAAAAAATATCATTCAAAAAACAGAAGCGCAGTTAGATGAAACATGGGGCTTGGATCATGGTTGCTGGAGTGTGGTAAAACAAATGTATCCTGATGCGGACGTTCCTGTTATTGAAATGAGCATGGATTACACGCAATCTCCGCAATGGCATTATGAATTGGCTAAAGACCTTGCATCACTTCGCAAAAAGGGGATACTGATTATCGGCAGCGGTAATCTGGTTCATAATTTAGGCATGATGAATTGGAGCAGTCCGGATAAAGGATTTGATTGGGCAGAAGAAGCCAATCAAAAAATAAAAGAACTGGTTTTGAAAGATGATCATCAACAATTAGAGAATTATAATTCCATAAGCAGAGCCATGCAATTATCAGTTCCAACACCGGAACATTTTTTACCCTTATTATATGTGTTGGGGCTGAAAGAAAAAGAAGAACAGGTTTCTTTTTTCAATGATAAAACCGTGTATGGTTCTATTTCAATGACCTCTTTGCTGATCAATAAAGTTTAATTAAACCTTTTCCTTTTTTGCAATTGTATTTATGTAAAGTGCGGAGTACAGATCGTTTGGATTAAATGGCTTTGTTACAAATCCATTCATGCCAACTTGTGAAGCTTTTTCCTGAATATCAATTGAGATCGAAGCGGTTAATGCAATAATTGGAGTTGTAGTATCAAATTTTCTGATCTCGGCAGTTGATGTGTAGCCATCCATTACAGGCATCTGAATATCCATCAAAATAATATCATACTTGTTTTGTTTCATTTTATCAATCGCAATGGCTCCGTTTTCGGCAATATCAACTTTTGCATTCCAGTTTTGTAACATTCCGTCTGCGACCATGATATTAAATACAACATCTTCCACCAACAATACGCTGATTCCTTTCAGGTCCTGCTTATCAAATGTTTGAACTTTTTCTTCGCGTATCGTATTTGAACTGCTTTTCTTAAAGCGCAGTGAGAAAAAGAATTTAGATCCTTTGTCTTTTTCGCTTTCTAAATAGATTTCGCTGTTTTGCAGTTGCAGCAAGCGTTTGATGATGGTTAACCCAAGGCCCGATCCACCAAAATCTCTTGTAATATTTGCATTTGCCTGTGTAAAACGTTCAAAAATCAGTTGTTGTTTTTCTTTCGGAATGCCAATGCCGGTGTCCTGTACGGCAAAATAAATCAACACATCATCAGCATTGTTTTCTTTTAAAGAAACCTGAATGGTGATAGTTCCGTTTTGTGTGAACTTTAATGCATTTGAAACAAGGTTGTTCAATATTTGTCCCAATCGAACATCATCACCTCTCACAAAATCGGGTATATCATCATCGTACATGATCTTGATGGTATTGCCCTTCTCTTCGGCTCTGATCCGATTGGCCATTTTAATATTCTTGAGAAAATACAATAACTCAATATCTCTTTCGGTAAAAGTTATTTTCCCTTCTTCCAATTTGCTGAAGTCAAGAACATCATTCACTAAACTCAATAAATTTTCTGAAGATATTTCCAATACACGTAAAAATTCTTTTTGTGACGGTAACGGATCCTGATATTGTAATAATAAAATAGTACCGATGATCGCATTCAACGGTGTGCGTATCTCATGGCTCATTACAGAAAGGAACTCGCTCTTTGCCAACATTGCTTTTTCTGCAAACTCTTTCGCCTGCATTAATTCTATTGCTAATTCCTTTGCTTTTCTGATCTGTTCTTCGAGATATGAAATGGTGCTGATCAGATCATCATCTTTGTCTGAAATAAAAGATGCATTTGGATCGAGTGATTTAATCGCTTCCTTCAGTTTGAGGATCGATTGTTTTTTAATATCGTTTTGTTGCTGCAAATTCTGCGTTGCTGCCTGATATTCTTTTTCACTTACATCAAATGCGTGTTCTGATATTTTTTTATCTCTTTCGAATGTGGCATAACAACTGCTAACCGCTGCAAGAAAATTGCAGATGGCTTCATCCTGAAGATGCTCTTTGGGTAAAAGTCTGCTGATCTGACCTTCTAAAATTTTATGATATGGCATATTCTTACTGCAAAATAAACCTTAATGTTATACCAATTCTGTAAATGTTGTAATTGTCATAGTTTGATTGTGCAACTCGCAGGTGGTGCTTGGATTAAACGGAGATATTTCGCCGTAAGAATAGAAGCCGGTAATGCTTGCGCCATTTCCGAAGATGTTTTTTGCTGCCTGCACTTCTTCATACGATCTTTCCTGCAGAATAAGCTTTCTCCCCACACAACTGATCAATATTGCCAATTGCGGTGGCTGTTCTTTATGATAAGTTAATGAGTATTGTGCTGCAATGGAAGAACCGTCGATCAGTTTTTCAAAATTGGCTTTCATTAACCTTACTTTACTTCCAACCGGAAGGTTTCCGGCAAATGTCATTGATTTATCTTCTTCGCTCATGGAAAGAATGGTACGCACAAGATTTTTTTCTGATCCGTCGATTTTAATGGAAAGCGGAAACAATAAGGCCGAGCCCGGTAATTCATCAGCATAAGGCCCTAAATATTCCTTATAAAGATCAATGGCGTATCGGTCATCAATTTCATACAAAACATTCTTCTCTGATTTTGTGATGATCCTTTCTCTTCCGAATTCATCCCAACCACCAAATGATCCATGTCCAATTTTAAGTGCATTTCCATAAAACCCAACAGCAACAACGTTTCCTTCGGATGGAACTTCATTCAATCCTACAAATGTTTTACTGAAACGGGCCGCATCACCGGCCAATCCTCCTGTTACAGGTACCTGCTTGCTGTTGTTTTCATTCAATCCGCTTACTAATTCACTTCCGTTGATTTTAGTTCCGTCAGAAATAATAAATACAGAAACAAGATCTGGAGCGTCTAATTGTTGCATCAGATATTTCCCTGTTTCATAGCTGTTGGTGTGCTTGCCCACATTTGTTTTTGCAGATTTTACTTTTGTTTTTTCAAAAGAGATGGCGGTAACGGCTACGCTGTCGTCGAACACCCCGTCGCCGATAATTTCTCCTGATGTAGAGGCCCCGATGATATCGGCATTAGGATATGCTTTCTTTAGATGGTCAAAAATATCTTTGTTTGAAATCAATTCATTAGAGCCGAATGCGAGCACTAATTCTGCTTTATCCGGTTTGAACCCTTGTGATGAAGATATAGGAGCCCATTTATTATTTACAAAATGTTGTTGCTGTGTTTTCATATTATTGTAATTTAAATAAATGTAAATTAAATAATGAGATATTGCAAATATTGACAGTTAAAAATTATCGGCTTGTAGTTGTTTGGTTTACATTTGATTTTAGCGTTTATTTTAAAAAAGGGGGCCGTCTTCGTCGTTTTACCCGTGATACTTATTATTTTAGACAAAGGGCTGTTGACTGTATTAAACTTATGTTGATTTTATGAAAAGAATTGTATTTCGAACACTGAAAATAACCGGCATTTCTCTTGCCTGTATCCTGTTGCTGCTTTTTTTGCTTCCCTATTTTTTTCCGAAATCAATATCTGATAAGATCAAAAGCTTAGCTAATCAGCATTTAAAAACTGAATTAAATTTTTCTGAGGCGAGGTTATCTTTCTTTAATCATTTTCCTGCACTTACTCTTACGTTGTATGATTTTTCATTAAAAGGATCGGCTCCTTTTGAAAAAGATACTTTGGTTGCTTCCAAAGAAATTGCTTTGGGGATTGATATATCATCCTTGATTGCAGGGAAAATTTATATTGATAAAATCTTTTTAACGAAAGCATTGATCAATGTTCAAGCTAATGAAAAGGGGGAAGCAAATTATAATGTGTATGCTTCATCCGACAGCTCTGCAAAAAATGATAATGATACATCCGGCAATGCGTCTTTGAAAATCGAAAAGATCATCATCGAAAAATCGCATATTATTTATTATGACCGCTCTTTTCCGATGTTGATCAACGCAAAGGGCTTTAATTATGTCGGCAAAGGAGATCTGAGTAAATCAATTTTTGATCTGGTAACACATGCAGAAATTGATTCGGTTGATTTTAATTACAACAACCAATCATATTTTGTTTCTAAAAAAGTACGCGCCGATCTCATCACCAAGATCAATACACATTCGCTGTCTTTTGTTTTTGAAAAAAATGATCTGAAAATAAATCAACTTCCCGTTGAATTCAAAGGGAAATTTGAATTTTTAAAACAAGGCTATCGAATGAATTTCAAGATCAATTCAAATGCCACTGAATTAAAAAATATCGTCACCGCCTTGCCCCCGGAATATCTGGGATGGTTAGAAAAAACAGAATTAAAAGGAACTGCCGATATCGGCGTTCAACTTGCCGGTAATTATATTGCAGAGACTAATACAAAACCTGATCTGTCGGTTACAATGGGCATTCGCAGTGGTTATATTTCTAATGAAAAAGCACCATCGCCTGTTACAAATCTTTTTTTAAATTTTGAAACAAGGTTGCCCGGTTTGAATCCGGATAGTTTATATGTAAACATAGATTCCATTTTTTTTAATATTGATAAAGATTATTTCAGCTCTATCATAAAGGTGAAGGGTTTAAAGAAACCCGATATTCATGCGAAGATCAATACCGAGATAGATCTTGAAAAATGGGACCGTGCATTTGGTTTCAAAACATTTGATGTGAAAGGAAAATATTCTTTGCATCTGAATGCTGACGGAATTTTTGCAAGAGGGCAAAATCCTAAAAATATCAGGCCCGACACCATCATCAGCAGCATTCCTTCTTTCAAATTCAACTCATCTTTTACGAATGGATACTTTAAATATGCCTCCGTTTCAAAACCGGTTAAAAACATTCGGTTTGATATGAACGCTGAATGCGCCGATCATAATTATCAGCATGCCAAATTCTCTGTTGAGAATATCAATGCAAATATTGTTGATGATTATTTGAAAGGCTTCTTAAAAATAAACGGCGGTAAAGAATTTAATGTGAATGCCGATCTGAAATCTGTATTGCATTTGGCATCCATCAATCAGATCTATCCATTGGACAGCATGGATTTAAAAGGTGATATAAATATTGATGTGGTAACCAACGGCAAATATGATGCTGCAAAAAAATTATTTCCTAAAACAACGGCTTCCATTAAAATGCAGGATGGTTCTGTTCAAACAAAATATTATCCGCATCCTGTAGAAAAAATTCTCGTAGATGCTGTTATTACAAATACAGACGGAAGTTTACAAACAACGCGTGTTACTGTAAAGCCCGTTTCGTTCTTGTTCGAAGGGCAGCCCTTTCAAATGAAATTCGATCTCAAAAATTTTGATGATCTGAAGTATGATATTACTTCTTCGGGAACAGTAAATGTTGGAAATGTATATCAGGTGTTCTCTCAAAAAGGATTGGATGTAAAAGGATTCATTAAAACCGATTTTACTTTACGTGGTCTGCAAAGCGATGCTACTAAAGGGTTGTATGATAAATTGTTTAATGCCGGAAGATTAGAAGTGAAAGACATTAAAGTCAATTCACAATATTTTCCCATGCCATTTTATATTAAGAAAGGCGTATTCAGTTTCAAACAGGATAAAGTTTGGTTCGATGCGTTTAATGCCACTTACGGTAATTCTGATTTTACATTAAGCGGTTATTTGTCCAATATTTTAAATTATTCTTTAAAGAACGAACCGCTAAGCGGAAACTTCGATCTGCAAAGCAATCTTATTGATATAAATGAATTCATGGCATTTGCAGGAGATACAACTAAATCGTCTTCAACAGGCGTTATCATCATTCCGTCCAACTTAAATATCGGTTTTACCGCCAATGCTAAAAAAGTAAGATACAGCGGCATTAATTTAACTGATGCCAAAGGACAAATGTTATTACAAAACGGAACGCTAAGTTTAAAACAAACCGGCTTTACCATTATTGATGCTCCCGTTGTGATGGATGCCGATTATACAAGCATCACTCCTAAAAAAGCAACGTTCGATTATCATATTGTTGCGAAAGACTTTGATATCAAACGAGCTTATAATGAAATAAAATTGTTTCATGACCTTGCAACAGCTGCTGCCAGCGCAGAAGGTATCGTTTCATTGGATTATAATTTAAAAGGAAAGTTAGACGCCAATATGCATCCCATATTCCCATCATTGGAAGGCGGCGGAACATTATCGGTAAAGAAAGTAAAGATGAAGGGTTTTAAATTATTTACTGCGGTAAGTAAAGAAACAGGCAAAGACAGTTTGAATAATTCTGATATTTCAAAAGTGGATATCAAAACAAAAATCAAAAATAATATCATCACGATAGAACCGGTAAAGATGCGTGTAGCGGGCTTCAGGCCTAAGTTTCAGGGCCAGGTCTCTTTTGATGGGCAATTAAATTTAAAGATGCGTTTGGGATTACCTCCATTGGGAATCTTTGGTATTCCGATGAACATTACCGGAACACAGGATAAACCGATTGTGAAATTTAAAAGAGGTACCAACAATCAACCATTGCAGGAAACTTCGGATACTGATGATCAAAATCAATAATCATAGGTTTTATAAAAACGTGCATAACCCTATATATTATCCCCATTTTAATTTTCATTACTAAATAAACTTTTAGTTTATAACAAATCATTTTATCTTGCTGTAACGGCAATTATGATACAACCTACTACTAACCCAACGTATACGGTTATCAGCAATCATGGCTTTGCTGAAATCGTTCAAAATTCATTCACGCAACAAAGATCGTTGCATGCTTTTACTGCATTTAAAGCGGGGGATATTCTCTCTTCTTTTTCTGCAGGAGAGATAGTATCACAACCAACATATCTCACCGTTCAGGTGGATGTTGAAAAGCATATCACGCTTCGGCCTGAGTTTCTGCAATACATCAATCACAGTTGTAATCCTAATGTTTTTTTCGATACAACAACATTTCAACTGATTGCGCTGAAAAAAATTGAAATAGGTGATGAGTTCTCATTTTTCTATCCATCAACGGAATGGAATATGGCGCAACCTTTCAATTGTTTTTGCAATACCGCAAATTGTTTGCATCAGATACAGGGTGCTGTTTATTTAGACGATGCTGTTTTACAGAAATATCGTTTAACAGATTTTATACGCGAACAAATTCGTAAACGATAACAACAGCAATTTCCTGATGGCACCTAATCCCCATAAAAAAAAATCATCTGCCTTAAAAGTCTGGGTATTGTCTCCGCATCTCATCACCAACGATGCGAACCTTGATTATTATTACGATTTCACTCAAAGCATTGCCGAATACAGCAAAGTCTTTACAGAACTGGGTTTACAATGGCATTGGCAACCTGTAACAATGCATGACTATAAAGAAGTGATCAATGAAATTGTTGCAGAAAAAAAATCAAAAAAATTCTTTCCGCTCATTTTAAATTTATGTGATGGAGATGAAATAAATGGAACACCGGGAGTTTCTGTTTTAAAATATTTGGATGAAAAAGATTTGATCTACACGGGTGCGGATGAATATTTTTATCAGGTTACCACATCAAAGATCTCTATGAAAGAAGCTTTTGATGATGCGAATGTTCCCACACCAAAATGGTTTGCCATTAATAAAAGAGATCAAAACGTAAAAAATATTTTTAAAAGATTGGGATCGCCGATCATTGTGAAGCCATCAATTTCGGGCGGAAGTATGGGTGTCGGGATTAAAAATGTAGTGAATGATCTGAGTGAATTGAATAAACAGGTTGAATTGATGTTTGATGGTTATCGCGGTTGGGATTTAACTGCCGATGGTTTAATTGTAGAATCATTCATTAACGGGCCCGAATTTACATCTCTCATTGTTGGCTCTTATGATAAACCGCAAGATGCAATCATTTATAATCCTGTTGAAAGAGTGTTTCATCCTTCACTTCCTGAAAAAGAAAAATTTTTATCCTTTGATCGTTTATGGGAAATATATGAAGAAGAAACACCAATGCCCGAAGATGGGAATTTTTATGAATATCAATCACCCGATGCATCATTGATCGAAGAAATAAAACAATTAAGTTGGGATGCTTATTGTGCGGTAAAAGGAAGAGGTTATACAAGGATCGATATCCGCATGGATAAAGAAACTAAAAAATTATACGTCCTCGAAGTAAATGCGCAATGCGGTATCAGCGAAGATGAAGACTTTACATCAATCGGTGCTATCTTACGTTTTTCAAATAAAACTTTCTCTCAATTGGTAACAGAGATCATCAATGATGCCGTTGCCAGAACCCCGGTACTCGTATCATGAAGATCTGTGTGTTGCAACCCGATTACTCAACATCATCCGTGGATTATCAATATTATGATCCGCCAAGAGACTTGTCCCACTTGATTCCTGAGGCAACAGTAGATCATGTGTTGTTGAATAAACTATCTGTTTATAAACAACTTAAGGAATTAAAGAAAAAGAATTACGACGTGTTTGTGAATTTATGCGAAGGGTATTTGGATTGGAATATTCCTTCCATTGATGTTATTTATACGTTGGAGCTGTTGAATTTGCCGCATTCGGGGCCTTCCACATTATTATACGATCCTACCAAAGAGCTGATGAAATATGTGGCCTATTGCGAAGGCGTAAAAACACCGGCCTATTTTTTAATTGAAGAGTTAAGTGATGTCCACAAAGCCTGCAAGCATTTACAATTTCCCCTGTTTGTTAAACCCGCAAAAGCAGGAGATAGTTTGGGTATTGATGAACATTCTTTAGTATTTGATAAAAAACATTTAGAAGAAAAAGTTGAAAGTATTATTGATGAATACGACGAAATTTTAGTGGAAGAATATATTGATGGAAGAGAATTCACTGTTTTGGTTGCTGCCAATGCAGATGGAAAAACATCAACAGCTTTTCGTCCGATCGAATTTATTTTTCCCGAAGGAAATAAATTTAAAACCTATGCATTAAAAACTTCGGAGTTGCATCCTGATGCAAATATTCCCGTTACCGATGTTCGGCTCGATAAACAATTAAGAGAAAGTGCGCAACGCATTTTTAAATCATTCAACGGTGTTGGTTATGCAAGAATGGATTTCAGGATGAATGATAAAGGTGAAATTTATTTTCTTGAAATAAATTTCACTTGTTCTGTTTTTTACAAAGATGGTTACGAAGGATCAGCCGATTATATTTTAAAATATGATGGCATTGGTCAATCAGGATTTTTATATCATATCATTACCGAAGGCATTGCCCGTCACAACAGAAAACAAAAATGCTATGTGATGAAAGGCAATAGTATTGCGGGTTTTGGTATTTACGCCAATAGAAATATTAAACAGGGAGAAATCATTTTTTTAGGAGAAGGAAAATCTCAACGATTGATCACACGCAGATTTGTAGAAAGCACATGGAACAAAAATGATAAAGAAATTTTTCGTCGTTATGCATATCCCGTAAGCAAAGAAATATTTTTATTGTGGGATGATAATCCGGCTGAATGGGCGCCGCAAAATCATTGCTGCAATCCCAACACAGGTTATGTTGGTTTAAACGTTGTTGCACTAAAAGATATTTCAAAGGGTGAAGAATTAACACTCGATTATACTTCTTTCTTGGATGAAAACATGGAGCCTTTTAATTGCAGTTGCGGAAGTGCAAATTGTCGTGGATTAATTAAAGGAATAAAAAATAATTCGTTGACGGAGAGGGAATTTCGGCAGTGAGTAAATTTTATTTCTTGCGCAGGACTCCTGTCCTGTGCATTATTGTTACTTGATTTTAAAATTGATTCTCTACATCAATCTACTGGGGTTGCGCTTTTAACAGACACACTAAATCCTTTCATTGCATCTGGAGGATATACTTTAAATGTAACCGTCTTAGATGAGCTTGGTTCAAAAAACTCATAAACCACGTAATCATTTTCTTGAATTATTGATTGTGTTGGTGACAAATATTGTACTTTAAGAATTATGTCTTTAAATCGTGCTATGGAAGCAGAGTTCCTTATTTCTCCTTGTATTAAATATCCATCAGATTGGGATCTATTAAATAACCCGGCGGGTCGCGTAATATTTTCTCTTATTGTAGCAGCATTGATTGAAAGATACTTTTGTGGAGCTACCTGCTCGTCGTTTTTTAATTCAGCTCTTAATTCTTCTGGTGTTTTTGGCTTCTCTATTATTATAGGGGAGCTTGGGGAAGTACAACTTACAAAAAACACTATAGCAGCAATTATTGCTATAGATAGCAGCGAAATAAATTTTATTTTCATAAATTTTTTTAATTATAATAAGTCACCAATATGTTTGATACAATATACCTTTTTCAAATATAAAATTTATTAACTAACAATAACGGCTTTATTTCCGCTATTTTTTGAAGACATACATATTCTCCCACCAATTTTATTAATCCTCTGTACAGTGAATTAACGCTTCGCCTTTATTTCATTCTTCTTTCCTCCTCACAATCAAATACCAATTATTTTCCAATGGCAAAAAACCATAATCGTAATTAAAGAAATAAATATTTCCTTTCTTGTTGGCGTAAGTATGTGTATGGTATTTAAAAACAAAACCTTTTTGTATTAATTTATCGTGTGTTGTTTTTGCGGTTTCTTCTGCATGCGGCAATAAATCTTCCAAAATGCGGCGGTTCTTCAACAATGTGTTGTTGATATTGCGCACATAATTGCTGTAATTACTTTTGATTTTCAGTTCGTTGTTATAGGCATTGCGACAAGCATCATCACAAAATTTTTTATCGGCTCTGCCTTTGATGGCTTTACCGCAGCTTAAACATTTTTTTGTTTCTGTAACAGACATAGAAAACACTTTATAATAAAACAAGATACAAAATATTATTTATCCGTGTGCAAACGTTTCTACACGTTTATATCCGAATAGAAAGGCAATGATATACTTGTTTACACTATAGACCACATGAAACCTTAGAAGGAGAAATACTGTTCAAAAAAATCAGTTTCCAGATAGCAAAATATCTGACTTGGTACAGGATGCACGGAGCATCAAAACTGAAAAGAACTATAAGAAAGAACTGTTTGCAAGGTGCTATTGTATTTTCGGTATTGCCTACTTACCATAGCGTACGTTCAAAAACGGACTTGTTTGTAAAATTAAAAAACATTTCTGATATTGTGGTATGAGTTTACCAGAACTAATACTTTTCCCTCATATACCACAAGAATTATATGACGAGTATAAAAATAAATATCGTGTTTCGGTTAAGGATTTATATACAATAAGTAAGGAAATAAATAGACTATTTACAAATGCAAAAAAGGGCGACAAGCTTTCTCAATCAATTCTTTTTGATTTTTATATTTCAATAAACCATCCAACTGTATTCAAAGACAATATAACAGGTAAGAGGATAGAACAAAGATTGTCTAAACTTTTTGCTTTAAGCACAGGGGATGAAATTTCAAAAGAAAACCCCGATATTAATACTCTTTTAACCGAAGATGAGATTAAACTATTTGATAAAGAAGTATTGGATTTAATATGTTCATGTATAACGTCAAAAGAAAGTGTACTAATTGTTAGTTAGTGTTTCTCTGTTTTTAAATGTAATGATTTTTTTAGTTTTTATAGGATTTGGATTTTAAAATCAGGTTTGAAGTTTGTACTGCAGATA
>Ga0316230_1001157_pt1 | contig 29543 bp, 15 predicted proteins | sample TBH18025metaG_FD_206004 | JGI IMG/M metagenome (GOLD analysis project Ga0316230, IMG submission 206004) | Freshwater microbial communities from Trout Bog Lake, Wisconsin, USA - TBH18025 | ecosystem: Environmental > Aquatic > Freshwater > Lake > Hypolimnion/Profundal zone | place: USA: Wisconsin...
GACTTAAAATAATAGAGTCTAAATCATTTGAATAAATAGTTAATGCGTCACCTATATTAGAATCGTAAAAGCTAAACCCAGATAATTGATTTTTAGACACTGAGTTTCCATAAGAAACCCCTAAGTTAATTTGGTTGTATGCTGTTAACAATAAACTGTCCCCAATTGCAACATTACTAGTAATATTAGTATATTGTGGTAATGTAGATATAGGAATAATAGGTGCTACATCTATATAATTAGATCTATTATCAATTATAGAATATTGTTTTCCATAATTACTTGAATTTTGTGTTGATATTGTAGCAGTTCCATTTATAAATAATTCATCTGATATAGTAGACCCATATGTTAAATATATTCTAGAATAAGAACTGTTTGCAATAATTGTACGCTTTCCACTATATGTTGAATAATTAGTATTAAATGGAAGATTAACTTCAATTGCAACTTCCCCATTTGCTAACGTTCCTGAATTATTAACTATCTGTGCGCCAATAATAGGACTAAAATCAGTTATATATAAACTATAACCTGCTAAACTTCCCAATGATACATTATTGCCAATAAGAATATTAAAAACAGTATTATTACTTACAACATTACTTTCAGCAGACATAATTGTTCCAGATGTATCTATCGCCGTAACAATTGCATTATAGCCAATACTATCTATTACTCCATAAATGGCATAATTAGATAATTTTGATTTATAATCCGAATATAATCCACTATCTGTTGAATAGACTATAGAATCATCTTCTAATGATGTTATATGATTAATATTAATAGGAGATATTTTGAAATATGCTCCATTCTGACCTTCTAATACGTTATATAAATCTAACTCATAAGTGTATATAAAATCATTACCATTAACATTCTCATTCCAAATTATATTCCCAGTATATATAGGCGATAAACTACTAGATGATTCAAAAATAGATATCTTATATTTACACATGTTACCATTTGGATATATAACAGACTTACTATAATTAACATTAAGTTTTGTATGAGAGAAATCAGTAATAGACCAACCAGTAATGTTCCCATCTATTTCATCAAACTCGTGATATAAGTTCCAAATACTTCCATCCCCATCACACTCTAATATATAATTAGTTTGACTACTAGTATTAGCACTTTGTGTAGCAGCTAATAAAGACCCATTATTTATAATATTTATTGTAGCTATATTAAAGTCTTTTATCGTACCATTATTCCCTGCTGGTAAACTAGATTGACTCCATGTATAACTATTAGAATTTGAACAATATGATATACAATCCTTCCCACCAATAATTATAGGATTTGAAATATTGGGATATTCAACATTATAATCTCCATTAAAGAATTGCCACCATGCCCCTTCTCTCATTGAGACATTACTATATATAACTGCATTTCTAATCGAAGATGTTCCAATTATGGATGTCCCGACCACATATGTTTCAATTGGGAATGTTTCAAGAACAGAAAAATTATTGCTTGCTGTTACATATTGTATTGTATATGTTCCACTTATATTTCCAGCATTAATAATTTCAATTTTTTTATTAGGAGTTAAATCAGAATATACATTAGAAAAACTTGTTACAGACCCACAATTAGAACCATTAAGAACAATATTATAAAATATTGCTGTATGATTTGACACGTTTACAGTTGGTTGATCTCCCCACCTTAATGTTCCCTTTGTAGAGCTAAATGATATAGCAGATTGTGTTTCTAATTGCCAATATTTCATATCTTCTGTAGAATATGTTCCTTCTATTGTACATGCAAATATCTTACTACCAAATTGTGTTAAATCATTAACTGGAATAGATATTCCTGAATAAAACCAATTACCTTGTAATCCAGTTTCTATAGCAGCATAAAATACTCCAATATCTGTTGCCACAAAAACAGTTCCATCAAATGAATATTTCCCAAATAATATCTTATTAACTGTTTTAGCCCCCATTTTAGAAAACTGATTAGAAAATAATAAGAAATTATATATGTCACAATCAAATAAGTCCACATAATTTCCTATATAATTTGAATCTGATGGGTTCCAAGAATAATGAAAATCATAAAAATTAGAATTAATAAGCCCTGTATTTATATCTGGAATTACATATCTAATAGCCTGTGTTAATTGTAACAAATTACTTAAGAATGAATTTCCCATATTATATGGCTTCCCATCATAATACTTATCTAACCCATCCTCTAATTCTTCATGTGTATGAGTTCCTATATTGCTTAATTTACTTTCGTATATATTTACATCTATTTCTGTAGAACTATCTAAATTAGGTATTTTATATACAATTGCAGGTAATATTATATTTCTATCAAATCTTTCTGTTATATATATTGTATTATTAACGATATTAGAAATATTTGCATAAACTATCATATTCTTTATTTCAATAGCATCTTCAATAGCTTGAGTCACAACATAATGATTTTCTGATATAGATGATACATTTGAACTTGAAGTATTAGATACATCAACAAATGCATTAGATTTTATAACGATATTATCTCCAATATTGAAGTTGTTAACATTATCAACTATAAAACTTGAATCATAAATTGATATATTTGACATTATATTCGCTACTGCTGAAAAATCAATTATTCCATCTTCATTATCAACAGTGAATCCATATCCATAATAAGTTCTATTATCTACCTCTTTTTTAGTAGAAAGGGCTAAATTTTCATTTATATATATGTCATAGGATACAGTATTTGACCATCCACCACCTGTTATAGCCCATTTATTAAAATCAATTGTTGCAAATGATAATTCTTTAGAATATTCAAAATCCTTAAATCTAAAACTATTATCCAAATTACTGTACGCATAATTAAACAAAACAGGTTCGTTATTTTGATACAAATTTACATCTGGACATCCATCTAATGTAGAAACTGTATTAAAAGAGATAAAATCAGTTGTACTATATACGTTATTTTTACCCCCTAAAAGAACTTTTTCAAAGTTATATCCATGAGCATATGAATAAATAACTTCTGAAAACACCTTACTCCAAACATTATTTTGATATTCGTAAAGTCCATCTTCCATACCACAAACAATTGCCCCATTTATAAATATATCTCCATGTTGTTCAGAAGGCGTATTACCTATAACATTCCATGTACTTCCATTATCAATTGACTTATAAATTAAACCATCTTCTGATATTGCATAAAAAGTTATAATGAAATTATGTGTGTGTCCTAAAGTTGTACCAACATTCCATGAAGATACTGAATGGCTATGTACATTTGCGTAAGTTCCTATTGATAGACTTAGAATACCATCACCCTTTATATTTACTTCTGTTAAATGATAATGATCTAATATATAGTTTGTTTTATCTTTAGAATAGTCTCTTATTATTTGAGAAAATCCACTAGAATCAGATAATGCATTAGTCCAAGAATATCCTTGATTTACTGTTAAATAAATTCCATCAGAACAAGCTGCATAAACATTATTAACATTTCCCTCAACAATATCTCTTTGTTTATTAAAGATATCTGGCTGATTTACTGTTTCTACGGTTTCAAGGTTTTGATAACCTCTTGATACTTGCATTCCTCCGCTTGTTAATATCCATGTATTATCTTGTGAATCATTATATACCTTTAAAATAGAACCAGAAAAGTCTAATAAATTAGGAACAGTCCAATCTAAATTGTAAAAATTATTTGAAACTTCATTCATTGCTGTCATGTCTTCACCAGCAATAAGTAAACTTTTACTAGTATTATTTGAAATATTTCTTAAATCCATACTCCAAACAGGTGTATATGATAAATCTTCTGCAACAACAAATACTGTAGATATTGCATCTTCAGAACCTGCATTTACTTCATTACCATCAATATCAAAATACATTATTCCTACAATGGTTTGATTTTTATTTAAATTTGAAATATCACTTAATATAATCTTTTTTTCAACATTTGGTACATTAAAATAATCAACCTTTTTTATCATAATTAGGTCTTGCGAATTATTAGTTTCTAATGTATTGTTTGTTGAACCATAGAGTAAATATGAATCTCCATTATTAGATAAATAATCATATGCTTTATTAATTTGAGATAAATATATTGTTTCTGTGACAACTAATTGCAAACTGGTTTCAGACTCGTAATATGCTTTTGCCTGTAATAAAAGATCCCATAAGTTAGAACCAACCATATAATATCTTTTACCATTTATAACATATAAATAACAATCATTATTTGGAACTAAGATAAGTCCATTAGATGTTCCTAGATATAATGAGCCATCTTCAACCTCCATAACCGAATAAATATTTTTTTGATTTCCTAGAACAGGATTTATGACTGAATGAGTATGAGATATAGACTGAACGTTAGTTGAATTAATGTCATTTTGCCAATTTAATAAACCAATTAATCCTGTGTCATTAGATGAACTATTAGCCATACCAATAATTGAATCAGTAACCCCATGTTCATGATAAATATAGTAAGATATTCCAGTTAATCCAGTTGCATAATATACTGGCTCATTATTAACATAAACCCTATTTGTAACACCACTATTTGTTGTATCTAAAAATAATCCGTGATAATGGTCTAAAATTGGTGTAGTGATAGAAGGAGTGACTTTATAATCATACCCATCTGAACTTGATAAAGGATATTTAAATGGCAATACATTAAGCCCCATTCTTCCTATATGACTTATTTGAGGTATTTGAGCAATTTCAAAAACGCCAAATTGTATCTTTTGGGCATTAACATAGGTAATATTTTCATTTCCTAATATTCCAGTTACTTCTGTATTTCCTAATATTTCAAATTTTACATCATAATTATCAATATTGCCGCTTATATTCTCAAGAGTAATAGTTATATTATCTGCTGCATTAGGAGTAAATAAGAAGTTATCCCCAACATTATTAAGTAATTTTTGAGCTACTAAGCATTGTTCAAATAAATCATCAAACCCATCTAGAGTTGTTCCATCTGCGTTAACAAATAAAAATGGATTATTATCAACATTAATAGTTCCATCTGCATTTGTTGTATTTACGATACTTCCCCATTTATTATTAAAGTCTATAATAGCAGAAACCATAAATGATAATACACTATAAGTAGAAAGAGTATATGAATATGCCTGAGCCGAAGCTCCAGCTATAAAGTTAAATGACATAGAGTAAGTTCTATAAGTTGGTCCTATTAATGAACTTATTGCCAATGTTTTTGCATTTGAGTCTGCTGTTATATTTCCAGAAGATTGAGTTCCTATTACTGTATCATTTAAATAAACTATAAATTGACTATCTGATTCCCATCCTCCAGTTGTATCAGGAGTTGGTAAATTGTGACTATGAACTAATACATTATAGTTATTTGAAACTACATTGCTAACAACATTACTTGCAATATTATGATAATGCTCATCAATATTGCCAGTTATATCTACTGTATACCCATCTCCACTATTATCAATAAAAAATGTATGAGTATGACCAATTGTTAAACTTGTAGGATCTTTTTCTAATACATTAAAATAAGCAGTTCTATTATTGATATTGTATGAACTAAGAGCAGTTTTTCTTATATCTGTTTCTAATTTTACTTTAGGTGGATCAAAAGCTGTACTTCCGCCATGCTCATGACCTATTAAAAGACTTTTAGCAGCATTTTTTATTGATGATTCTAAATTAGCTAAGACATTAATATCTGAAATATCTATATTTGTTACTTGTCCGTTTGAAGTCGTAACAGCACCTATTAATATTTTTGTTGTACTAACTTGTAATGTTAATGCGGTTGAAAATACAACAGCATTATAATGATTAGCAATATTTGCTCTCCATTCATAATTATGTATTGTACTTATTTGTGCTAAGTATACATTTAATGCTGTTAAATAATCGCTATAAGTAGTATAGTTACCTGCATTTGGCCTAATAGCAGATGTAGAAGGAAAATCTGCTGCTGGAGGATAAGGAGTGGCTCCAGAAGCTCTAGAGGCATAAATATAAGTTTTATTATTATCTAACAATGTAATAGGATATGGAGTTGCTGTTTTAACAAAGCAATCTTCTATATTGGCAGGGAAAACATGGGTAGGATCATATGCTTGTATAACAGTAATATAATTAGCAAGCGCCGTTCCTGTTAAATATGGATAAACAATAGGCTGACCAGTAGTACTATTAATAATATCATGTATTTCTTCTATTTCACGATCACCAACAACCATACTATGACGTTGCTTATAAGAATATGGACTTTCAACAGCAAATCCCTCTATCATTCCACTTCCTGGTAAAATTTGAATATTTAATCCTGAAGTTTGCTGTATTTCCCATCCTTTTATTACTCCAGCCCCTATAATACCAACATATGCCTCAAGATTATAATCTAAGGTAGTAAATCTTCTAAAATCAGCAGCAGCACTATAAGATGCACCTCTAGTGAAATATTCCAGTTTAAAATTATTTGTTTTTGAATTGGCCATGTTTTTAACTTATTATACACCTAATATCTTCTAAAAAAGAATTATTTAGACCTATAGTATCAATTATGAACTTGAAGAATCATATATCTGATTTAACCTTATTGCATTTTCACTTGATATATTAATTGCAAATTCATCAACTGAAATATTTGTTCCAGATACTCCACCTAATTCTATCATAACTTTAATCTGATCAGAATAGAACCCCAAATGATCAAGATTCTCTATCTTATTAGGATCAATATATATATAATCTTTTATATTAGCAGTATCTTTACCACTTATTGCAAATTTAAGAATTGTATCATCAGTTTCATTTTGAGCATTATAGGTTAATAATAAGTGTTTTGGCACAAATCCAAGATTAAATGTGTTAGTAAAGAATTTGACAGGATTGTTTAATGATAAATAACTGACATTTATTGAATTTATGACTGGAAATGACGTACTTGTATCATTTCTAAGAACAGCCATGAACTGTAAACATTTTCCAGTAGCCCATGATATATCATTTATACTATTATTATATGGTCCTACCCAGTCAGTATTTAATAATTCATTTTCATTTTCAGAAGACTTTATATATAAATAAACACTTGAATTAGTATCTGTTGCGCCTATCCAAGATAAATTGTTCCATCTAACAAAATATTCATTGGGCAATAGAACATTGGAAATAAAAACACCATAAGCTCTATCAATTTTAGTAGCAGAATACACCTTACTTGTTAAAGAATTAAATTTTACATTTGACACAAAAGATATAGATGTATCAACAGATATTAAATTATTATTTATATAAATATTAGCCATTATGATTCCAAAGTTACTATTCCATTTTTAAAAATAGTTGAATATCCTACTGTTATAACAGATGCTGCATTTCCAATAATAGATACATTATTTAATGTTGTTATTGAACTATTAGGAGTATCAACCATCCATATTGTCCATTCAGGAGGCACATCATTAAATAATATAGTTGTATAAAAATTAACTATTGCAGTTTGAGAATATACATAACTATTTTGTCCACTATTTGTCCAATAAGAAAAATCATATGTAGGTCTATTAGCAGATGAACAATAAATAGAATCTATATCCATCAATATATTTATATTTTCTCCACCTATGTCAGGAACTTCTATTAATACCCCTCCTCCACTTCCTACATATTCTTCTATTGCATATACACAATCATTTGATACTGATATAGGTAATCCTATAAAGTATATTAAATCATATTTATAAAGTCCATTATTGGTTGATATATCTTGTAAGCTTATATTAGAATAAGATATTGGAGCGAAGTTATCCAAATAGGTAATAGGTAACATATTTGCACTATTTACTATTGCAACATTAATTATCTCTTTATCAAGTCTTTGTCCAGTCCATTCTAATACTTTTCTCCATAAATCTTTAGATGCAAAAGCATGAGAAGTTAAATAACCACTAAGTCTATCAGTGGCAATACAAATTCTACCATCCCCATATTCTCTAGACATTAATGACACATAATTAGCCATATTATTTCCTTAGTTTGTTAATACTTTAACTTTTTCGCCACCTATAAATAAAGCAAATTCTGCTACTTCTGGAATATTTGTGCTATAAGTAACAAATTTTATACCAACCTTAATATTTTGCATATTTTGATCTGTTAATGTAAATAGTTCATTAGGATTTACCACTTGATAATCACTCCAATTATTTGAATTTTTACTGGTAACTCCAATACTTACTTCTGTATTTAAAGGCTCTGTTATATTTGCAACCAATAATCCATTATTAGGATTACTATTTTTCTCAAATGAAAACTTAGTTGTGTAGAAATACGAAGCCTGTTTGGTTGAATATTTTATACTAACATTAGCAACAATAGGTGTTATATTATTCGCGCTTGTAATCATTTTAACCTTTAATTGTAAATATTGTCCTGAAATAGCTGAAGCATTTGATCCGACTTCTAAATTTCTTATAATTGGATTAGTTTCCCCTGACTTAGAGACTAATGCTAAATCCCAATCTTCATTTAATAAGTCCTCTACAGAATTCCCAGATCTAAGACTTATAACAATATCTGTACCTATGGGTTTTGTTTCTGTCCAAGCAATTTGTTTCCAGAATCCTAAATCTTCTTTAACTTGCAATATTGGCCCTATAAATTCACCTATAACTTGCTCATTTGCAATAGCTACAGCATTACAAGCAAATTTCCATTTCTCAATTTCTTTATCTTCATTCACTTCTGCTATTTTTTTATAAAGAGCATACATAAACTCTGTTGAAGCCGAATTAGAAATTCCTAATCCATTACGCGCATCAGCATAAATTGTTACTTCACCTGTTAAATATGCATTTGCTATACTTTTATTACAAGCTAATATTCTTCCATTTGAAGTTGATAATATAATATTTTCAGTATCTGGTATTTCTATCATGTTCATTATAATTTCATCTCCTAAATCTAATACAGTTGCAGTATTGCCAATAGAAACTGTATTAGAAAAAGTACTTGAATTAGATGCAATTGAATATGCATTAGAAAATACTATATTTAATTTCCCTCCCATTGATGCAAAATAATTTTCCCCATCTATACTTATTATATTGTTTACTGACTGTGTTTCCCCTGTTTTAGAAAAAATACTAAGATTATTTCCGTTTAATAAATAGATGTTACCATTAGAAGCATCTCCTAATAGAAGACCATTATTTGTTTGACAACAGCTTTTTACACCATTTAGAGGTATATTATTTAATAAATTTGACATATTATACTCCTGATGATGAAGATGATGAGGAAGATGATGGAGCAACAGAAACTATATTCTGTAAATAAAAATCACTTCCATTAAATATTATTATATTGCTTGAATTTATAAGCATAATCACATTTCCATTGCTAATAAGAGTTTCATATATTCTTGATGCATATGGAGAATATATTAACCCCCATGATTCCAAAATAGTATTATACTCATATACTCCTGACCTATCACTAGTAAAAGCATACATTTTTGAATTATAATTTAAAAATGAACTTACTTCTGAACCCAAAGTCTGAGACAATGTAGTTTTATTAGTGATTAAATTACTAGTATAGATATTCCCATTAGGAGCAGTACCAATATATAATGTATTATTAGATACATATAGAGACTGAACATACTTGTCATTTGTTTGATAATAAAGATCCCAAAACATTCCATCTTGACTTCTTAACACTTTTCCCTCATCTCCAGTTCCAGCATAAATATAAGTACCATCATATGCTAAACATATAACAGGTTTTTTAATATTGCCTTCAAAAGTAAAAGGTAATAATTTATTATAAGAATAACTAAGCATTGAAGATGAACTGGATGAACTAGACATTTTGCCCCCTTAATTCTATAAACCCTTTTGGTAAGTCAGACTGTCTCAATGGAACATAATCTTTATAATCTTCTTTTCCTATATCTTTCCCTATATTTTTAATTATAGTGTAATTAGGCCCATGTGCTGCGAAATCAATTTCTTCTCTTGCAACTATCACGGACTCTATTTCATTTAAAACTGGCATTAAAGTTTTAGATACTGTTATGTAAAATGGTAATGTATAACTAGAAGATTTTATTGTATCAATAGTATGATCTATAAAAAGAGCATTTGCATTAATTGTATTTAATGCAATATAGTCTACAAGAGTAAAAGTACTCACTGCATTTGCATTATTATAAAATTTACACAATATGTTTGACATTAAAAAACTCCTAATTACTCTCTAATAAATAAAAAAATGTTGACGTTGAACTTTGAACACACTTTATAGCAGTTGTTGGATACAATGGAGAACCTATTGCACTAGTAAAAACATTACTTGTGAAATTCCCATAACTATCATATCTAGCTATCCATACATTACTATATACATTACTTGAAACATTACCGTATTCTCCTATTGTTATTATAAAATCAGGATTTGCATAATTTATATCCATGTCAGATATTCTACTGTTATCTGCAAGTGCCCCATATATATCATAAGATGGATCAACAGTTTTTGATAAAACCCCTGAATTAAATATTCTTATTTTCTCTCTTGAAAAATTAGTTGTGCCATTAACTCTCCCTGTTATTGCCCATAATTCATTACCCGTTAAGAATGCTTGAGTTCTATCGTCCATAGGAAAACAGTGAGAATATCCATTAGAATCAATACAATAATTCTCTGAAAAACTCCCATTGCATGAGTAAATTGCAGATGTTGATTGAGAAATATCAAAATAATCCATATACCAAAATGACTCATTTCCCCATTTAGAATATATTAAGGCAAATTTATTATATGAAGAATATGTATTATCACTTCCTGTAAACGATGGAATAATGTGTATTTTATTTCCAAAAGTATAAGATAAAGTAAGTTTTATTGGAGAGCCTATTAAGTTTAAATTATTATCATAATTATTTAAATAAACATTATTAGATAAATCAACAGTTATTACTGAACATCCACTCTCTTGTATATAATCATTAGGATCATCTGGAATTAACATTCTTTGATTTACACAAATACTTTTTGCATTACTACTTAACACACTTGATGTTGCTAATACATTCCCATTAAAATTTGTTTTTGTTACTTGAGTATTAACACCATTCTGTATATAATATATATTATTTGTTTCCCATGCTTGATCTATTAAATGTCTATTTGATGCTATTAATGTTACATCTGTTTCTGTTTTATTAGAAAAATTGTTTGTTGCTGATATAATTCCAGAACAGTATGAAACTCTTTGACATCCATTAGAAGCGATACTTATTGCCCCATTATTAGGAAGTATATTCTGCATATCGGAACTAACAGAACTTTCACTACTACTCTCATTGTCTTCAAATTCATTAGTTATAAATTCATTAGCTATTATCATGCTTCTTAGAGTGCATTCCATATTACTATAAGAATATAAAGTATCTAATGCATAAAAACTTAATCCAGATAAAGAATCTATTAAACTAATAGGAGCATTCCCAATTGCTGACGGATTACTATCATTGTTTATTCTTATAGCCATTGTTCCCCAAAAATCAGATCCTAAATTACCAAATTCACTAATTCCAACAAAATAATTACTTCCTGAATAATGTCTTTCAGAATCCCACATAAACTCTATATATACAGTTTCTCCTGCATAAACATTAGTTGTATTATCTATAATGCTATATTCTCCTAAAGATGAAGATATTGTAAATTTTATACCACTTTTTGTTAATTTTGCAGAAATAGATGGACAACGAATATCGGAGCCATTTTGATCAATATTTACCCCCCATAACAAATAATCAGAAGCTGTATCACTTATAGAAGAATAAACACCTTTTATTATGTCATTAGAAAACTGTAATGTTAACGCTACTCTTCCCTTATATATATTAAATAGCTTAGATGCATCTTCGCAATAAATATATCCTTTGTTATATTTTGTTTTTTTCAAACCATTAGAATTTGTTAAGAAAGTTCCACCATATCTCATTTCAGAGTTATTATCAATCATTGGATTCATAATTGAATTGAGATTTCTAAAGTCACTATAATATGTAATGCCAGTATTCATTTTTAAGAAAAGTCATAAAATAATTTATATGCTCCATTTCCAGCCCCTATTCCTGATCCTGCTTCTACATCTAAATAAATATAATATGAAACAGTATTAGAATTCATTGGAATTACCACATTATTTATATTAGCTGCTGTTGAATCTGTATTTAATCCTGCAAAATGTGTTGATAATGGAGCAGAAGCAATACTTGAATCAAAATTAGAAGAATATCGAATTCCAAAATATCCATTAGCAACAGTTCCATCTGTATTTTGGGTTTGAGTACCTGAATTAACTGTTACTCCAGCATCAGCTATTAATCCTATCTTTAAATTACCTACTTTTGTAACATTAGAAAAGGATATATTAAAAACCTTTACTCTACTATGTGTTCCATTTGTTATTCTTCCATAACCTAAAACAGAAACATTAGTTAATAAAGCTCCTGTTACAGGATGAAATTCAGATATAATTATACTTGGTGTACTCATTTTTATTCTCCTTAATTTGGCTAATTCGGCTAATTCGGCATGATGAAAGATTTTGTTTGAACTTCACTCCATCCATGCTCACTCGTATATGTTTGTAAATTTAAATAATATTTATTACCTGGTGCCAAATTATTACCCCCACCATAATACATATAATTTAAATTTGTATCTACAGCACCCGAATCCCACATATCACTTAGATACGGCTGAGATCCCACAAACACTCTTGCCTTTTCATTAGTAATTGCTATAGGTATATTTGAATCTTGTATTGCCATACTTAATACATTTTTAACCCCAGTATCAAAAATCCCAACAGATGCAGAGTTATTTACATCAAATATTGTTAATAATCCATTACTTGAAACAGACACTATTGTATTATTATACGCACTAAAATCTATTCCAATTGATTTTGCTAAAACATTTGTTGCTGTAACACTTGTATTACTTTGTATTTGTGTCAATATTGAAAAATAACCACTTATATCAGAATTTGAACTATTTGTACCTGCTGATAACCATGTTCCTTTAATTTGATAATCTGCCCCATCTGGATAAACATTTGATATTGTCCAATCATATTCTCCACTATTACTAACAGAATTAGACAATGTATCAAACAAATTTCCACCCTTATATAATTCCAATGAAACTGGATCGCTTATTGATTGAGTAGATCCCCATTCAATAACCTGAGTAGTTCCCTTTTGAAATACTTCTCCTCCAATTGGAAAATAAAGTTCAAATTTTTCAGTTGGTGTAGGGAAAGGAGTAGGGGTTATCAAACTAATAACATTTGCATTACTTAAATAGCTATTAACAGATTTCTCATTTATATTAGCCATATAATTAATTGTTTGGTAACTATTTACATTACTTAATTCTCCTAAAATGTAAAATAATCCTTTGCCACAATATTTACAAAATCTTAAGTTGTCATATTGTTCATTAATTATAAAACTATATAGATTTCTATTTAATATCCTTAATATACTATATGAATTATTACTTAATATAATACATAATTCTCCAGTTTCTGAGCAATCAATATCTAGTATATTAAAATCCTTTACTTCGTATATGCTTTTTTTTGTACCATTATCCATTAATTTCCATACTTTATTAGTTCCAGCCACAAAGAAACAGTTATGATACATGGATCTAATTACTTTAAATGGAGAATCGAATCCAGAATATTGACTTATTATAGAGAAATCTGATATGTTTCTAATTACTACATTACCATTATACGCTTCTGTTGATACGATTATATTACCATTACTGTAAGACATTAAATCATCATTAGTGTTTAATATTTCATTAGTTTGAACGATTGAATAAGTATTAACTACATCTATATATTTATTAGAAGTGATTTTAGCTAAAGTATCATATTCTGATAGATATAATTCTCCACGATTCTTATTAACTAGTATTTTACATACTTCAGAAGTTGTATTCATTGAATAAATATTGCTTACTATGCTTACACTATTACTTGCATTATTGCTATAATTCTTTAATGATAATGTTTTATCACTTGTGCCGAGAAATATATTTATATCGAGAGCATTCCCTGTAGATACAGATCCGTTATTTGACCAAGAAAATTTAGGAACAAAATATGTGTTTTCTGGTTCTTCATATTGATATATTTGTTTTTGGTTTCTAACACTTATATCTTTTATACCATTTGGATCATCTACTATGACATCTACTGTAGCAAAAGCATCATGTCTATATTTTGCATTTTCTCTTTCTGGAGCTATCATATTTTGAGTAAAAGTTGGATTTAAAATAATGTCATAATTAATTGAATTGGAAGATTCAATTACAAAATCAATTTGTGTAGCAGTTTCAAATCCGCTTTCTGATATGAACCAAAATGGAATAACATCTGCATTGTTTTGAGAAACAAGTACAGAATATATTTTTGCTGTTACATTACTTGGCATTATTAACTTCCTACTGGTAAATATGTTGTTGAAATTACTGCATTATTATCTCTAAATAATTGAAATAAATAACTTCCTGAATTAGTTTTCCCACTTAATATTGCATTTCCACTATCTAAATCTATATCTATTGAGGTTGCTCTAATATGCATATTAGTTTCATTTATAATTGACAATTCTGATATTTGATGGTTTTTTAAATCCCACATATCAACTAGTGTATCATATGAATAATACTCTCTTGTGAACCATAATCTATTTCTTTTAAAGTCAAAAGTCATTAAGTATGATCGTCCTGTAGAATAAGTTACAATATCATTAAAACTTAAATAATCATTTACTATACCCGAATATGAATAAAATGTAATATTACCCATATTTGTTAACTTATTAAAACTTCTTATAAAAGCACTTCCATCATTTATGTTTATGACTAAAGAGATTGGATAATTAATATTTTGTATAAAATCTGCAACTAAAGTGGAATAATTAATTCTTGCTATTCTATTATTTCCATTATCTACTATCCACAACTTTCCTCTTATACTATCGAACCTAGCATCTAGTGGATAATTTAATGAGCCAAATACTCCTAGATCAGTCATAGTATACTGATTATTTGACATAAGATTATTAGAATTTATAAATGAGTTATTAGATTGGGCATATATTAAAACAGAATTATTTGATGGTATTGTGGTTATAAAATCTCCTGTTGCCTGATTAATATCTATAGAATTAATAGAGCTTGACACATTAGCAACTGTTCTATAGTTTGCTACTTGGGCATTATTTATACTTATTGTTTTTATATTTCTCATTTTAATTAATCGTTTTGTGGCCAAGATGGAACCAATGTTCTTATCATCACATTTTGCACAATGATACCGCCTCTTGTTGCTGGTTGCTCTATTACATACATTACAAATGAATAAAATGGAGTACCTACAGGACAATTTATATAATTTCCAGTATCGCAACTTATTGGCGAATAATTATATGCATAGCTATAGTAATAAGTTACCGGATCGTAATACCCATCATTATATTCGCTCTTACAGCTCATAGTAAAGCCTATTTTGGTACACCAACAACCGTAACAACCCTGAGAATAATAATAACCATTTGTCGCATTAGAAATTACTATTGAAGAATTTGGTATAGGTTCAAAAGTTATTGTACCAGGATCAGAATGTTCATGACACTGACCATCAGAAAGATACCAATAGCAGTACTCTTGAGGTACTGTGCCAACAGAAGATCCATTTTGTAATATTTGCGAAGAACCCTCAATTTTTACATATCCTAAACCTACATCGCTTGCAAGGGTACAACCATTTATTATAGACACAGATGTTTTTGCATAGAGATATTTATATGGGGGGTGGGGAGGTGGTGGAACTGGTGGATCTGGAGGTTGAGGATCTGGAACCGCACCATGAGCAGCAGCAGCACCACCTATTCCTCCCACAGGTCCCCACGGTCCTGGCCCAGCAGAAGGCCCAGCTACTACAGGAATAGACTGACTAGATAAACTAGAATAAGATTGACTAGATATTGGTTCAAATGATGATGGTACAGAAGACTCAGATGGAATTTCATCTGTTTCGTCTAATAATACAATTGGATTAATCGCATCTCTTAATATTATTCCATTAATTGAATTAGATAATCCACTTACGTTAGATCCATTTGTTAAATAAGAATCTCTCCAATTTGATATATATATTCCATTATCATTTAAAACTGTTATTTTAGGTGTTCGTATTTCAAATCCAATAGTATCTCCTTGCTCTAGATAAACTATTGAACCATTATTATTAAATGCAACCTTTATCTTTTTATAATCACTACTACTATCAGAACTTTCCTCATATGCCCTATATGATAAATCAATAGCTATAGATAAATCTGTAGGAACTGAAAATGTACTATAGTTTGAATCAATTTTTGTTTTTTCCCATTCCCAAGTAGTTTCATCTTCTAGAACTACCAAGTTAAATAAATCAGATTTAGCTCCAGTAGAAAAAATTACTGGATAATCACCATAACAGCAAATTCCTGTAGATTTATATGAGGCTGACACATTGGACATACTAGTTAACGAAATATTTTCTATATTAATTGTTCCATATGATTCAATATCATTACTTGTAACATAGCTAAAATTGGTATAACAAATTGTTGATGTTTTAAAATATGGAGATTCAAAATATTCTGATATCCAAGACACATACATTCTTGATTCATTAATACTAAGACGACCACAAATATTCATACCCCTTATTTTACCTACTGTTAATGAGCTTCCAATATTGGTAAATTGAGAAAAAGACCAATTAAATGTATTAAAATCAAAAAAGTTATATCTTATATATGAATATGTAGTTATTGTGCTATTATATGTATGGGCTATTGCGATCTTATCACCAACTATACAAGATTTTAGTGTTGATATATCAAAAACAGTTTCTGCAATTTGTCCAATCTGAATAAACTGATATATAGGAGACTCAATATTATAATCAGTATAATATATTCTAAAATTATTGCCATCATATGAAATAATTAATATTTTTGTTTCATTTACAAAACTAGAACTAGACGAACTAGATGAACTAACACTATTACTGCTAGACGAACTACTAGATGAACTATCTTTACTACTAGATGAACTACTAGATGAACTATCTTTACTACTAGATGAACTACTAGACGAGCTATATTTGTTACTAGATTGACTGGATGATTCTACTGGAATATTTTCATATAAAAATGTACCAACCCATTTTATATTGTAATTAACTTCTAATTCACTTATACTCCATATTCCATTATTTCCTGTTGCTAAACATATTTTATTAACATTGTTTGTGTCATTTTTTGTAAAAATGATTGAAGGATTGTTACTATATCCTTCTAATATTAAAGAATCTGGTGAATATATAACATCTGCTTTTGATTTTGAAACAAAAGAAGAATCACCTATGAAATTCCATTTAGACCCATCCCAATATTTATAATGTATTTCATTATGTCCATTTTTTAATGTAATCCATGAGATGTGAGGAAAGCCATTAGAATCTAATCTTAAACAAGGCGATTGAGACTTGAAATGATTAGATGATATAGTTGGTGTATTTCCTAAAGGTACAAATTTCATGATAATATTATTATTCTTAAAATATAATTACAATTCCTGTGCTACGGAATATTATACAATTTTTCAGAATTAGGAATAACTAGTCAACAAGTTATATTATTTCCCATAAATAGAACGTGTAGATTGGTAGATTTGATTTTGAAGATTGCTTGCTTGGGCTACAGTATAACCATTCGGATAAGCCATAAACGCATCGCCAAAATAGGTGTTTGGCATATTGTAGTTTCCTTGTCCTCCAAGTACCCACTGATAACCATATCTCATATTATTTGTATTTACACTTATTCCAGATGCATTAACCTGTATACCATTCAAATAAAATGTTGCAATATTGGTCTGCATACATGCATTAGGGTTTCCAGAAACACCATTTGTAGGCCCACTATTAATGATAGACACTGTTAGCAAATTCCATGAACCATATTGAAATGGAAAGGTTCCAGCGTTTAATGATATATACGAACATCCTTCCATATACGTTGTTGCATTATTGCCTTGTAATCCATATTCATTGTTTGCACCAGCAGGAGATTGTAATCCGAAAAGAATTGCACTATTTCCATTAGTTAAAGAATAAACCCAACATCCAGACAAAATACTATTTGTTCCTTTATGCCAGGGAGCTGAAGCCCCAATACCTGAACATGTCGCAGTATATATTCCATGCGGAGGAACATTGGTTACTGGTGATCCAAAACAAATAACTCCATTAACATTAGTCCAAACAGATGCCGATAATGTCATATTGGTACCGGATATCTTATCGTATAAGACAGTACCTCTACCTTCATGAGCTGGCCATGCGGATACAAGTAAATTCTTATAATTATTCCACCAGCCGCTTGCAGCTACAACGCCGGAACTACTATATAAAATTTCTGGAGGTAATTGAGCAAATATAGTAGAAGTCAATAAACACAACAATATAATTATTTTTTTCATTATGGAATAGTACTCCAAGGCACATTATTCATATCGTTTCCAAATAAGGGAGAGAGATAACTAAATAAAAAGTTAAGTTGTAATTGATCTTGTACTTGTTGAGCAGTAGGGTTTGCAAGAGTCATGAAATATGCTGCTGTACTTGCAACAGTAACATTAGTATTAGTTTCTGCATTATCTCCAAAATACTTACGAAGTAATGTTAATGAACAAGTACCATTTCCATTATCTACGCAATTCCAAGAAGTTGCAATTTGTCCAGCAGGAACGATATCTTGTTGTGCAATTATAAGCCATCCTGCATTAATATAATCTGATTGTGATGGATTTTGTGTTATACTGCCATCAGAATGAATTAATGGATTAGGCAGACTTGAAGCAAACGACATAGGTATATTCTTGTTATAATACATTTTACTTTCCTCCCAAAACTGACCAATATGGAACATTAACAGGCTGTATAAAATAAATAGCATTGCAATATCCATTAGTATATAAAGTTGGCAAAGCTGTTTGATTTGATATTGCTGCTGACCATGTAACAGAGTTCGTTCCTGCGTTTAGATTCAAAACAAACAATCCAAATTGAGAAGTATTAGTTGGAGCAATATTAATTGTTGTTGCTCCTGTTAAAGTCAAAGATTGTAAATTCCCTGTTTGTGGGTTTATTGTTATAGAAGATGAATAAACCGCATTAGATGGAATGAACCAAGAAGATATTATCTGATTAGTAGTTACATAATAGTTTGTGTTTCCTGTCGTATAGTATCCTGATAGTGAATTATTGATGGAATTGCTTGTTATTTGAATCTGATTAGTTAATACTGTATAATTATTTGTTATACTATTATTCAAAGCATTACTATAGCTATTTAACTGTCCTAAATAATTTGTATTTGCTATTAATATTAAACCATTTAAAGTATTTGATACTGACCATGTTAATGCTGTAGATGTGTTATAATTATTATTAATGCTATTTTGTAGTCCATTACTTGTAGTCATAATACTATTAGTTAATACTGTATAATTATTTGTTATACTATTATTCAAAGCATTACTATAGCTATTTAACTGTCCTAAATAATTTGTATTTGCTATTAATATTAAACCATTTAAAGTATTTGATACTGACCATGTTAAACTGGTAGAGTTGATATAATTATTGTTAATACTATTCTGTAAAGTATTACTTACTGACCATGTTAATGCTGTGGATGTGTTAAAATCAGTAGTCACTGTATTATTCCAACTTGTTAATGCGATATTAGCTAAAGACTGAGCATTTGTTGCAATAATATATAAATTACTATTTCCTCTTGTTGCATCTAATACTATATTATTAATAGAAATATTAGCCGCATTAAGATTAGTTACGGCTATCCATAGAGCATTAGTAGAAGATATGACTTGATTTGTCATGCTCGAATTTAAGGCATTAGAATAACTATTCAACTGTCCTTGATAATTTGTCATGGCAATATTTGCCAAGCTCTGTGCATTAGTGGCATTACTATTTGCTGGTGCAGTAGCATTAGTAAGTATAGAACTAAGAGAACTAGTACCGATATAGAATCCATTTATCCCCCCAGAAGGATTAATACAATAAGTACCTGTTCCTAATGATGTATAAAAGCTTGTAAAAATATATGAAGACCATACATAACTATAATCATTCGTAGCACGTGAATTATATCCTGCGGCATGAGAGGTATTGCCAGAAGCAATTGAATTTAAACCTTCAGCATGAGATTCTTCACCAGAAGCAGTTGTATCATATCCTTCTGCATGAGCCGATACATTTGAAGCAATGGTTCCATATCCTTCTGCATGAGAAGTAAAATACGCTGCAATAGTTGATTCTCCCTCTGCATGAGTTTTATTGCCAGAAGCGGTTGTGTATGCTCCCTCTGCATGAGAGTCTTCTCCTAATGCTACAGTATATGCGCCTTCTGCATGAGAATGATATCCTGCTGCAATAGTACTATATCCTTCTGCATGAGACTCGTAATTTGATGCTATTGTGCCATATCCTTCAGCATGTGCTCCAAATAAAGAGGCTATAGTATTCCCACCTTCTGCATGTGAAGCTTCTCCCGATGCTAAACTATATTCCCCTTCGGCATGTGAAGGATAATTTGATGATATTGTACCATATCCTTCAGCATGTGAACTCTCCCCTATCGCAATATTGTTTTCCCCTTCTGTATGAGAATTAATGCCACTTGATACATTATTTGATCCTTCTTGAACAGAATATCCTAATATGGTTAGTATTCCTCCAAATGTGTTTGTTCTCAAATTTAAAGCGTCAATAGTTACAGAATTAGAAACTACTATACCCCCAGATTTTACAACAGCCTCTAGAGTTGGGATATTAGTAGATACAAGCTTGTTAATATAATTCGTTGTACTTTGAAAATTAGTAGACATTAAAGTTTGTATATTCGCAGTATCTTGGATTGTTGCCAATGGAATAGCATTTGTTGAATAAAATGAATTATTAACCAATGTAATATGCCAAGATGTAGAATATGAGTATATATTAGTAGTAGCTGGTCCTATTGTAGAATTAACAGCACTATGACCATTAGTATCGTGCATTGTTCCACTTGATCCATTAACAACTAAACTCCATCCACAAGAAGTATTTGTATATATTCCATTCGTTACTAAATTAAATGTTGAATTTGCAGCAGGTTTTCTAGATGCACTTCCAGTAGATGAAGTAACAATAAAATAATTACTAGAAAAATAGACTTGATTCAAAACACCTGTTCCATAGCCTATATTATTAACATTCAACCAAGCTGTATTATTTATATTTGTTAATATTCCTGCGGCTAATGCGTTAGACGAATATACTGCATTAGTAGCTATAAATCCATTAAGTGCAGAACCTATCTGAATTGGTATAGATGCAGCAACTACACCTGCTGTGCCTATAGCATCAGCGCCTACATCTGTATTAGTTAATGTAATAATTGGGCCGGCATATCCATTTATAACTTGTGGCATAGCAATTACTGTAGTATAGATTTTAGATAAAACATCTTGTTCGGTTTGTTCAATAAATGAACCATTAGGTCTAAGTGTTGATTGAGTAATGAATACTGCGCCAGTTAATGATATTGGTTGAAAAGAGTGTGGGGCACCAATAACTAAAACAGGCATTGATACCGGTTGATAATTATAATAATGTTGAGCATATTCACCATTTCCATCAAATATACTACAAAAACCACCATTTATTTTCTGAAAACATATTATCCAACCTGGTGCAGTAGAACATGAAAATTGTGATTCATCAGATGGTGCCCATGGCCAATTATTTGTAAATATAGAACCACTTGGTAGAATACTAGGATTCATATTAGAATCAAAACCATATAAATTTCCTGTTACTACTAATATTGAATTAGAATCAGGAAATGCTGCAATTGAATTTGTAACAATAAGATTTAAATTATTTGAATTTATAGTAGCTATAGCGGTTTGATCTGTTGAAATAAGTTGATATGCACTAATGGATGATAATACATTACCATTTGAAATAGCTGATATTGTCCAATTTGTAGTACTTTGAAAATTTAAAGAAGTATTAGATGCTAAATTTGCTATTTGATTATTAATTGAACTATTTAATACATTACTAATTACTAATTCTGCATTAGTTGCTCTTATAATTTCATTGTTTAGATTAGTCTGAGTTGCGCTTATCAATCCATTTACCCAATTTGTTGTATTAAGAAATCCTAATGTTGTATTAGTACCTTGACTTAATATTTGAGAATGTAATGAATTTGATGTGATTGAATTAAGATTTGTAGTATTTATCCATAAATTGTTTGTAGAAGTTGTTACTAAATTAGTAGTAAATGTTATACTCGCTAATCCACTTGTTACAGAACTATTTACATTCGTTAAAACAACATTGCCATTAACCGTTAAATAAGAAAAATTTGCACTACCACCATTAGTTACAAATCCTCCTGTACTATCCCCAATAGTTAAAACTCTATTACTATTAACAAAAAGATTGCCAAATGTAGCCACAGAACCAGTAAAATTACTTCTGTTTAAAGCATGAGTTACATTATCTACTGATACTATATCAGGAGTTGCACTTAATTTAGGAGCTAAAGTACATATAAAAGCTAATGTTAATCCTATTTTTTTAATTATATTCATATTTTATTTATCTTTCTAATTTTTACAGAATTTTATGTATTATTTGATTACACGAAATAATACCTTTATAATTCAATTTTTTATAACTATTTCCCTTTTATTTTGACACCACTCCATTATACAAATTATAATAAGATGTGTTCATAAATTCATCTAATACCCCAAATTTATAATGTGAGGTAATATTATTTATATATTCCTTTTCTGAAGAAAATACTCCATCTACTATATAATGATAACTTGTATTGCCATATTCATCCAAAATAGCAACTTTAAAATCTGTAGACACAACATCACTTATGTCTAATGATTCTGATATAAGTCCATTAACTAAATAATATAAATTAGAATTTGCAAACTCATCCATTAATATAATTCTATATCCTAATGTTACTCCTTGTGGATATTCCTCTTCTTGAGATAATTTTCTAATAGTTACATCAGGAGAATTTAAGTTAACAATACACATAGCACTATTTGTCCCAATATTTGAATTATTATCAGCATCTGTCAATGTTAACATAACAGAAACAGTTATAGGATATGTATTTATGTCATAAGCAGGATTCCATATTATATTATTTCTTCCTGGCATTATTCCTAAGCCAAAATCTCCTCTTGCATTAGAAGTATTTAATGGTATAAAGAAACTTCCATTTGACACAGTAGCACTAACATTAGAAGAATTAATAGTTGATCTTCCAAAATAATCATATGATATGTCAACTAATCCACTTCCATCTTGCCTTTGAAGAACTGAAATTGATGTAATACCAGGATTTGTATTAGAGTCAAATACTGGTTCTGGTAATAATTTTTCACAATAAAATGAACTTGAATTACAATTACTATCAAATATATCTATTCTTGCATAGACTGTATCTGCTAAAGAATTACTATATTCAACCCCTAATGGTATTCCATCTACCCTTCTTACAGAAAATACATGACTTGTTGATGTACCTGTTCTGTCAATATATTCATAATGTTCTAAATTATTCTTACTCCAAAGAGAATATTGAACTTTACTTATATTATTGCTTCCATTTATTATATCAAATGAAAGTTTAATATTGCCAGTTGATTGATAATATGGATAATTATCTATTGTAAATAAATTACCATTATCTTCTGTTATTTTTATATTACCTATTTCTGCTATGTTAGGACTTAATACAAGATCGAATATAAACGGTTCTCCATATAAAAGATCTGCATTATTTAGTTCAACTACATAAGGATTAAATTGAATTCCATTTACGCCATAAGATTGATCTAATATTCCATTTTCATCTACAATAACTGATCTTTGAGGATCTCTAACTAATTGTTGAGACTGGTTAAAATTGGTAAAATTAGATTGGATATCATCCACATAATTAAATATATTACATGCAGATGCCAATCCATAAAGCCTATCTGGAACAATTTCAATTGGCTCATTATTTAACGGGGCTATAGAATCGGTTAAATCTGGTCTAATTATTGGTTGTGAGCCAAATCCTACTATTTTGGAAGGGTAACAATCAGCTACTACTACAGGATGTTGAGACATAAATAAGAAAGCAGCTTGATCTGTAATAATACAACGTTTTTGATCATCAGTTAATAGATTTAATGAATTTAATGAATTAAAAACAGTAGTATTAAACATTTGATTATAAGTAGCTGTTGTTGGAATATACCCTGTTGTTATACGAACACGATCTGGATAAACATTTTCTAATTCACTAGCAGCAGAGTATGTTAATAATTGTAATAATGCTTGGCTTTTACTACAGTTATTTAATAATGACTTTGTCATTTGTGCATCTTTAAAAAACTGTTTACTTATATCTAATCTAATTACAAACATTCCATATGTTCCATAATTAGTAAAGACATTATAATTATTATCTGGAACTACCCATTGGAAATATCTAGAACTATCTTTTTTACATGAAGAAAAATTAGAGAATGAATATATTTGTGTATTATTACCTAAAATGATATCAGTAATGCTTATTGTTAATATGGTTTTACAATAGCAATAAGTGTTATTTATATAACCAGTATCATTTCCATCTGCTGCTATATAAAAAGATAAAACTTGTCCTGTAAAACAAATAGCATTGCTTATAGCAGGAGAATCTATAACTAAATTATTAGTTTCTTTAAATCCCCATTTTACATCATTGACTAAATTATTCCTTATTCTGTCATCATCAATCCATTTTTCATTAGGAAACTTATTATCTTTAGTATATTTATTGAGAACGTCTATAGTTAGGGATATATTTCTATAATTTCCACTATAATCCCATATAAAAGGATAAAAAAGATTAGCATAGGGATAGGATCTAACAAAATCAATAGTTCCACCATCAAATGATTGGCTATTAACATTTGCTCTTACTAAACTTATATTTTCTTTTTTATAATTCATACTTATTCTACTTCAACAACATTATAATATGCAGATGGTGGATTAGTAGGGTTAATATATTCTCCTAAAATATCTGTAGAGGCAGGATTATGAGGGAACCCATTATATCCACGAACAATAGTCGAAGATTCATAATAACGACTAAATTTAATCATTGAACCATTTCCATTTACATTAGCATAACTTGGATATCCATAATACATACCATTATAAGTATATATACCTAGTATATTAGTATCCCAAGGAGTACCACTAATTAATTTTACTTCTACTGGAGGGAAATTTCCGCTACTTTCTTCACTACTATGAGATGACAGATCAACATTTTCAAGATTAATTTCTTCTCCATCTTCTTCACAAATCCATAATCTTCCATCTTCTAACTCATATGCTCTAAAAGGATTGTGTAATAATGATGTTTCTTCTGACTTTCCATTACTATATAATTTATAATTATTTATTTCTGTGTATGTATTAGAAATACCATTATAAATATAAACACTATTTTTTGTTCCTTGATTACAAATTATTACATCATGACCATTTCCCCAAGTTGCACATGTGGGATTAAAAATGTTTGACGATTGCCATAACAGTTGAGCTGGTTGTTGAACTGAAGAAGGATTTGGTGGAGGATTTGGCCAAGTATATGAAACAACTGATGAATCAGATAAAGAAACTAATATATTAGCCATACTATTACTAACTTCCTTAATATCAATAAAAACTGGATGTATTCCTCCATATTCAGATAAACTAAAATATGTCACATCTCCACCTGTTGAATTCATTTCATATATATATCCAGAACTAAAATCTAGTATAATATAATTTCCATAACAATTTCCTGCTATAACATTGTTTCTTTGAATTACACAGGAAGGATGAAAGGAAGAATATGGGTTTTTATAATATAAAGATAAATCAGGAGTTAAATTATAAACATTACTATAAAGATTAACATTATATGCTCCATACATACTTAGTTCAGGACATATATATCTTCCCCACATATCTTTTCCTATAATCTTTTTATTAGATATTATATCTATATCAGCCTTGTTTTCTCCATATGTTTGCGACACTATACTTGTATTATTTGCAGCATTATATCCATAACTTATTACTCTAGGAAGAATTGATAGTCTTACTTGTAAACTGCTCCCATAATTTAAAGTATTGTTACTATAATTCCACTTAAATATATTAGAAGATCCATTAGAAGATGCCACTAATCCATATATTTTATTATTTAAAATATGACTTGTAGATGATGAAACTATTTTAGCGTCTTGATGCCAATAATCCACATCATACAATTTATATTCAAAAGAAATATCAACATTAGTGTATTTTGAACTAGTAACAACTGCTATAAAGTCAATACAATCTTTAGAAAGATCTCCCTTAGATAATGAAATACTCACTTCATTATCTGAATCTGTTATAGTTCCTATATATTTTCCATTCATTTTTTATATTATACTAATTTTAAGTGGAGATTAATACATTTCCATTAATAAGTGGTCTTGCATCTCTAGGCTTACATAAATAACCTTGCCCAAAATTCCACAAAATATTTCCATAACTATCACTCTTTATTACTCTAGAAGAAAATGGACAATCTAAACCATCATTCTCTAAAATAATATACTGATCTCTATCTGTTATCCTTTGAGGTACAGAAGTTATAACACCAGTTAATATCGAAGGATATGCAAACCAATAATACATACTTGAAGAATAAAACTTAAATGTAAACGATTCTCCTACTTGTAACATATTACTACTAAAATCATCTCCATATAAATTAAAATCAGGATTTGCATTAAAATTAGCATAAGTTGTTTGACCAGACCAAATTGATATTGGAATAGATGATTTATTAACCCAAGTAACAGAACTTCCACTTCTAATTGTTAAATCATTTATATCAATATATCCATCATAGATATTAATTACAATATTGTCCTGAATTGACAAATGAAAATCTGAAATATATCTGTCGGAATCATATTCCCATTGAATTGTTGATTCTCTGCTATTTGGGTCTGTATAAGTTATAATTGCTCTCTTATTCCAAGCATCTGCAATTAATATTTCCCCAACCCCAGTAATATCACAACTACCTAATATATTTAATGCCACATCTTTAGTTGTTGCAATTTTAGCATCATTATTAGAAAATATTGTCTTCCCACATTCATTTAATTCTACAATACTATGTCCATCAACATAATCTTGAAAAACTAAATTCTCTGTTGAAATAGCTGCAAGATAAGGATTAGTAGAAGTATTCGTACTTGCTGTAACATTTGCAACACTTACATTAGCAGCAACTAATCTATTATAGAATTCATTATAATTATCTATTCCACCTAAACATTCTGTCCAAGCTGGAGATCTAATTTTTGCTGCTAACACAGTAGTAAAATCTCTATATTTATTAATTTGCACATCTACAGGAGAATATATATTCTTTAAATACATATTTGCAACATCAACATATCCAGAATAAGAAGAACAACTAATAGAATTTGAGCCATATATAGCATCTTCTTGTACATATAGTTGAACAAGAGCATTTGAGTTTAATCCAACAATAAATTCTATAGTTGCAGAACCATATGCATAAACTAGTTGATTTCCATTCTCATCAACAGTATAAATAGTAACAGCATGTTTACCAGCAGTTAAATCACTTATTACTATTGGAGCTATATTATAAACATCTATTCCTGTTCCTCCATCAACAGAATATCTTAAATGTTGTCCACTTGATGTAACAGCAAAGTTTTGAATTGAAAATTCTATTGTTACAGGAGATGATGAATATACTTGATTTGGTCTTGGAGATAAAATAGTAATATAAGGTTGTGTATAGACTCCAGTATTTACAACAAAGGAGCCATTAGCAACTGCCTCTATATTAGTATATGAACTGCTATTTGATTGTAATAATTCTGCCTTTAATGTATGAGAACCTTGAGCTATTCCAGTTAATGCGTAATTAGTTGAATAAATTATTGTAGGTGTTCCTCCATCTAATGTTATTCTAATTGCCTGTTCACCTGGTTGAGTCCCAAGCTCAAAATTATATGTTAATAGGTTTATATTTACATTTGATGAGGTCATTTGTTGGGCTAATGGAGTAGAAATAACCACTGTTGGAGCAAATTGGGTTACAATATTGTCTAATAAAGTTCTATTTGCCCCTGTTGGTTTAATCTTTAATACATTAGAATAATATGAGAATAAATTAAGGTTTTGTGCTTGCTCTATAGAACTTCCTATAAATCCACTCCAAAGATTGTATTTATCTATATCAAATCCTAATAAAGAAACATCTGCGTCATTTAAATATATTCTATGTCCACCTATTTTAAGATACATATTATTTAAATCAAGTCCTGCTGTTGGTAAATATATATTTTCTAAATCAGAACTACAAACAATATATAAAGCCCCTTCATTATAGTTATATAAACTGTGTAATACTGATATTGTAGAAGAATTAGTACTACTTGCTACATTCCCAGTTTCATATGGGTCTTCTGGATCTGTTAAGAAGCTTCCCATAAATCCAGAAACTAATGTTCCAGAATCATCTACTTGTACAATTCTATCATTTTCAGTATCAGATAACCATACATTACCATTATTTCCTCTAACTATTCCAGTTATTGTTCCAAAAGAAGGGGAAATACCATTTAATACTTGATATGTGCTTCTTGGTAACATAGAACCAGTTATTTTAGCCTTTTCAACCAAATATTGATCTGTTTCAATTGCTGAACCATTTGTTCCATAAGAATAATCTCCTATTTCACTTATATTAGATATAGCAATAGAATTAGCATAGGTACTAGTATCTATATTAAATTGATATCCATTATTCCAATCTGATTGTGTAACATAATTAAAACTATAATCTGTATCTGTTGCATAAAAATCTAAATATGCTTTCTTTAAAATTATGCTTCTATTTAATGTGTAAGAAGGAATAAAAGAGAATTCTACTTCTATATAGCCATATAATTGTCCAGCAGGAATAGGAAGAACATATGGATTAGCGACATCATAAGGATACCAAGATGCTGAAGCTAAAGCGACTAAAGAATTAGCACATCTTATTCTTGTAGATAATTGAACTCCGGCTGAAGCAGAATCAGTAGGAACAATATCATCCCATCTTACCCTATAAAAATCATATAAGAAGTCACTTCCAAATATAAATCTAATATATCCATTATTTTGATAAA
>Ga0316230_1001158_pt1 | contig 29521 bp, 32 predicted proteins | sample TBH18025metaG_FD_206004 | JGI IMG/M metagenome (GOLD analysis project Ga0316230, IMG submission 206004) | Freshwater microbial communities from Trout Bog Lake, Wisconsin, USA - TBH18025 | ecosystem: Environmental > Aquatic > Freshwater > Lake > Hypolimnion/Profundal zone | place: USA: Wisconsin...
TTGTTGGGCTTCTATTTTCCATTATAACTCTATGATGATTAATGTTTCTTAATCCATTCTCTAACTCTCCTTGGGTTTGCGGTATTCCTTTGTTAGGAAATCTTATTTTTTGGGCTTGAGGCATTATTGGAGTTGCCGAAATACGCCCCCTTTCCTCTCTCATTCTTCTCTCATCATTTATTACTTCAAAGAAATATCTTAAACTTCCCATTATATATCTTGGAGAACCAGCCCACTCATGAAAATCAATTAATTCTTTATTTTGATCTTTATTACCAAATACAAAATACTCTTTTACACCATTATGAATAATTTCACTAGTAGAAAAGTTATTTTTAAATAAATTCTTTTCTTCGTCTGTTTCTGGTATTATTTTAATAATCATTTTTGTTCTCCTTTATTCATCCTCTAGTACAATATTATTACCAGAAGTGCCAAAACTAATATTACCACATGGCAAATTTCTTATAATCTTATTTTCTTTTTTATTTTCATTAATAAATGGTTTTATTTGAACATTTACTGGTTTTGGAATAGATGGGGCTTTAAATATTGGCTTCTCTTCATTCTCACCTATAGTCTCATATATTGGAATAATAGGTCTATTTTCAATAACCTTTAAGTGTTTTTTTAACTGTGCTGGAGGCTCATTAACCCACTTTTGTCTTTCTTCTGGTTTTGAATATAATCCCCAAGTCCTTTCATTTTTTATATCCCCTAATCTATAAGTCGCTTCATCTATTGCATCCTCATATTTAACAAAATCAAATACTCTTAAATTAGACTCTAGGTTACAGTTATATACGCCTAATCCTGCTTTTTCAAATTGAGGTTTAAGAGATGGAAAATAAACTGTCTTTAATGCTTCATAGGTATTCAAGTTACCTTTTACTGCACCCTTACCTCTTTGTTCATCAAAATGATATGTTTTATCACTAGACATATCAAAATCTGCTCCCAGTAAATAAATCTTTCTAAAGCCTAATAGATATAATATTCTTATTGCGGATAACATTACTGATCTACTACCGCCATTTTTTTCACTATTTCCCCAATTAATAGTATCTTCTACCAAATACCTTTCAGCCATAAATTTTTCATTTCTTCTAAAATAAACTACATTTGGACATTTTCTTACAACATATGGCGAACCTTTCTCATCAAACATATCTGCCCATTTTTCATTATCAAATAGGGCTTTAGATGCAAAAGATAATGGAACAAATTTTTGGATACACGGATCTAGCCATATTGATTTTATAAAACGTTTAGGATCGTCTACACAAGTCCATAAATTAGGTCTAATTGTTCTTGGTCCATTATTAATACCCATCGTAATTACACCTGGTCTTTTTAGGGAAGATATATCATATTTACCACTTGACAAACTTGGCCCATTACAAATTAAGAATACAGATGCTCCCTTATAATGACCTACTAAATCTATTTCTGATCCCCAAGCGTTAAAGAAGAATGGGACATTAGATAAAAATTCTTGATGAAATAGTTCTTTTTCATCTCGATTATGTCCTCCTCTAAATACTCCGTCATCGCTTTTATCTTTTTCTAAACTCTCTTTCCTCATTTATTCTTCCTCATAAATTGGACAATCTTCTTTTTCATACATTATTATACAAAACTAATCTATTCTTATAAAGAAAAATCTCCTATTCTTACCTCTTTAAGTCTTTCTTCGCCTATTTTACAATATTTCTCTTCTTTTTCTATACAAATCCACTTTCTATTTAGTTTTTCAGCCGCAAGTGCCGTAGTACAAGATCCTGCTGTATTATCTAAAATCAAACATCCTTCATTAGCATAAGTTTTTATCAAATATTCAAAAAGTTCTACTGGTTTTTCTGTAGGATGCTGTTTTGTAGTTGATGTTGTAGTATAAATTAAACTTGTGGGATAATTTGTCCATTCTTGATAATAAGGCTCTCTGTTTTGCTCTCCATAATTAGAAGTTTCACTCTTACCTTGCTTTGTAATAGCATCTTTTTTAATTAAACCTTGAGGATTATATATTGGCTGTTTATTATAAAATACTAATATATCCTCATGTTTTCTTAAAGGCTGTTTTTTAGCATTTAATTGATTTGTATGATTAGGCTTACACCAAACCATAGAATATTGATATTTTACTGTTGCAGACATGATTAATTGGGCAGAGAACTTACCTGAAGCAGTTAATATTACTAATCCATTATCTTTTATTAATCTACTATATTGTTCCCATAGTGGTTCAAATGGAATAACAGAATCCCATGAATTCTGAGTAACTTGATAAGGAAGGTCTGCCAATATTAGATCTATACTCTTATCGGGAATATCTTTCATTACAGATAAACAATCATTATTAATAATCTTGTTTATAAAGTCATCTGGATATTTCATTGTTTTTACCTTTATCTTTGTATTTCTGGGCCGAATCTGTCATGATTAAGATTTATTATACAATTTTTTATGATTTTAATTTTCTGGATTCATACTATCATGATTAAAGTGATAAAAAATAAAAATAAAGGGTTTTTATATTATTTTATTGAACACATAATCAATGGATAATAAAACTAAAAATAGTTACAAAACACCTATAAGATCAACTATATCAAAGAATAATAGGTTAATTTCTCTATGGGATCTGTCTAACAAAGAAGATCCTTCACAAATATCTCAATGGTCAACAAAGAAATTTAAATGGAAATGTGAAAAAGGACATGTTTGGACAACCGCTGCCGTTAAGATAAAAAGGGGAGGAGGGTGTCCATATTGTTATGGGAGATACGCAACGCCTGAAAATAATTTTTTAATAAAGTTCCCTGATATGGCAAAGGAATGGGACTATGAGAAAAATAGAATTTATATTAAAGATGTTTCCCCAAGAAGCGGCAAGATTTTTTATTGGAAATGTGCGAAGGGTCATAGCTGGAAAGCCTCCCCACATAATAGATCGTCAACGGGGCAAAGATGTCCATATTGCACAAATAAATATACAAATAAAGATAATTGCTTATCAAATTCAAAATTTTCATATTTATTAAAGGAATGGGACTATGAGAAAAATATTTTAAACCCGAATAACATTGTTCCAGGGAGTTCTAAAAAGGCATGGTGGAAGTGCAACAAAGGACATTCATGGCTAACACAAATAAGAAACAGAACAAATGTGTTAACAAATTGTCCGTATTGCTCTAAAATACAATTAAAAGACGGTAGCTCATTCCATTCAATGATAGAAGCATATTATTACTTAGTATTTAAATCACTTAAAATGACTTTTGAAACACAAAAAAGATATCCTAAATCTAAAATGATATCTGATTTTTATATCCCTTTTAATAATACATATATTGAAGTTACCAGCTATTCTAAAATAGATCTGAACAAAAAATATAAAAAACATTACATGTGCTATCTAAGAAAAATCGTAAAAAAGAAAAGATTGACAAAAAAAATCGGAGCGAGATTTCTTTTTATACAACATAAACTTACCACACAAGAACGAAAACTTGTAATAGAAAACAAGAGATGATAATTATCTTTGCATAAAAGAATCATCTCTGCTGTGATTAAGATGGTACATGGGTTTTACTGGTATTGCCATACGACCACCCATTCTAACTCTAAATTCCCTATCACTTCTAGTCCTTCTCCATACATCTTTTTTACCGCCAGAATAAATAACATTCTTTCTTCTTACAACTTCCATAGAAACTAATTGAAAATAACCAGCAGCAATTCCTCCTCCTCCAAATTTACCCACTTTCCATCCAGAAGTTATATCTGCGACATTTTCAATTATACATGGATACTCTCTTTTATCTTCTTCAAAATATTTAATACAAAATGGAATATCTAATGAATACCTATCTGCTCCCATTACAACTTCAGCTTTACTATATGGTTCTATTTGTAATTTCTTTTTTAAATCATCAAAGAATAATTTATCATATACTAAATCACAATCTGCAAATAGCATCCAATCTACTTTTGTCTCTCTTAATCTAATATTTCTTGATACTGACCTATCACTTTCTTGTCCTTTTTCTAATGGAACTCTTATTATATTAAGCCCCTTTTCTTCAAAGAAATCTAGAACTTTTTCGGTAGTTGGATTACCTGTATTAGGCAAATAAGAAACACTAATATAGATATCTGGCAAATCTCCTATTTGTTGCAAAATTGAACAAAGTAGCCAATTTAATCTATGTTGATAATTATAACAATGTATACTCAATTCTATAGTCATTTATCTTCCTATATCCCAATTAACTTTTTTCCAATCTATATTATTAGGGGACTCTAAATGAATAGCATCAGTATTGATTACAGATATTCCTATATTTTCTTTAATAAAGAATCCTGCCACTTTCTTACTTTTTCTTACTTTAACATCTTTTCTTTTTGGAATTTTCATATTTTTACCTATTTTTAATAAACCACCAATTAGGTACTCTATCTTTTGTTATGTTTAATTTAAAACCATATTTTCTACAAAAATCCGTTATAATTGATTCAACTCTAAATGGTAATTGTTCTCCAAAATAATCTTTTATTCCAGAATTGTTTCTATCTTTAAAATCATCCCCTGATAATATTCCTCCAATTTTAACTTTATTAATCCAAGAATATATATCGTTATAAATCCCCTCATAACTATGATCCCCATCAATATAACAAAAATCTAATGAGTTATCTTCAAATTTTTCTGCTGCCTCTACACTATTACTTTTTATAAAAACAATTCTGTCTGAAAATTCAGTTAATCTCTTTTTTGCCTCATTCATTCTATTTTCACCAATAGGATCAAAAAATCCTGGTCTATGATCGCTCCCAAAATCATCCATCCAATTGTCAACAAGATATAACTTTTCAATTTTTGATTTCGTTAAAATATTGTATGAAAAAGCACCAGTATCTACTCCAATCTCTACTCCATTTACTAGATTAAGCCTATTTATTAATTCTGGAAAGAAATCTTCTCTCTTCATTTTACCAGAAGATATTATTTCTTGAGCTATTTTTTCTGTTGGCAATATAATAGACTCATAATTACAATATTCTTTTGGATATTCCATTTATTCTCCTTTATTACTCAATATTATACAACTAACTGTCAACTAACCATGATAATGAACAAAACATATTTCTTTTTGTGAAATATCCGCATATGGTGTTCTCTTATGTAATTTACAATTCATTGCCTCATACAATTCCCAATATTTTTCTTTCCCTATCCAACCACCATGTAAATCATCTAGCATTTTTGCCCAAGCTGGCTCTTCATTATCTTGCTGATTCTGTTCCCAACATTTAATAGCAAGCTCTACATAATTTTTATTCCTTAAATAAACAAATCCGCCATTAGGTACAATTCCTTTATCTACTTCTCTCCAAAGACATTTAGGATGCTTATATGTTTGTAAACAAGCCTGAAACACTTCTCTTTTACCTAAATTATCCCAAAAATCTGTTGGTAGCTTCCTTTCTGGAACACAATCCCAATCTAAAAATACTACTTCATCATATTTATCTTCATTCATAGCATATTTAATTAATTCTAATTTATTTCTGTGGGTATGCTTTTCTTGATCAAATGGAGCAGGATTTTTATCTACTAATACACATTTGACCCTATCCTTTATACCATCATAATTTTGTTGTCCAAAAACATATGCAACATAATCTTCATTATATTTATTAGATACAATATTATTAATATCGTTATCAATTTGGCAACGATGTTTCATAATTCTTGATTCACCATATGCCCCATACAATGCTCTTATAAATCCTCTTTTCATTATTGTCCTTTATTTTTATTATATTTTCTTCTGTCTGGTATATGATACATTGGTTCAAGAATACTTACATTGACCTTATGATATCTTAAATGTTGACATATAGAGTTTTCAGCAAATAAACATAAAAACATCACAATTATATGGAATGATTATATTATCCAAATATGTTTGATAACAAGTCTTAAACGTTCTTGCTTGACCTGATATGCATAAAGCTACTTTCATTTATAAATCCTTTTTTCTTTTTGTAACCAATCTATATAATTATTGTTTTTCATTTGATTGAGATACCAATTTATTCCTCTTTCATTAACATGCTCTACTATGCATATTTTTGTATCTAATTTTTCTTTTTCATACATCGGTTGCAATCTGAAATAAATAGGTTCAAATCTTCTCCAATATTCTTCCATATTAAACCCATTATTCATTTTGTCATCTATATATTTTGCCATAACCACTTCTTCGCCCCAAGGTTTATTAAGCATCTCCCAATATTTAATTAATTCTTCTGCAATACTCTTTCTTCTAATATAAATAAAGCTTCCACTTGGAACTATCCTAGAACAATCTTTACAATCTTTATTTCTCCAAGAAACTTTAGGGTGCTTATAAATTCTTAAGATTGCCTGTATCTCTTCTTTTTCATACATTTTATCCCAAAAATCTTTAGGCAAAGGCTTTATAAACATCATATCCCAATCTGTAAAAACAAATTCATCAAACTCCTCTGCTGCCAATTTAAAAGCTTCAAATTTATGTCTAAATTGCTGAGTATCTATATCCCAAACAATAGGCTTTTTATCAATTAATTTACAGTTAAATCCATTATCAACTAAAAATTTATAATTATCTTCGCCAAACACATAGGTTATAAAAGGCTCTTGATATTTATTATGAAGACACAATTGAATATCATTATCTATTTTTGTTCTTCTTTTATATAATCTTCTTCCTTGATGATCATGTATTCCCCATAAAGCTTTTATAAAAGATCTTTTCATTGTTTTTCCTTAATTTCTATAGTATAATCTTTACTACTAATACCAATAGAGTAAACTATTTTATCTACCAAGCTTACTGTATCTGGGAATTTAGGAGGATCTATAAATTGCACTTCAGATTCAGGCTCATTAGAAACAAGATTATTTTCTACATCTTCTATACACTTTTTAATATGTTCTGCGCCCAATTTCCCCTTTCCCTGTATAAATCCATGATCTCTTTTAAAATTACCTATTCCCATTTCTTCAGGCTTTAATTTTTGAATTAAATAATAAGCATATGTATCCTGACTAGGACATGGTAATCTTTTGTTTGACAACATTTTTACACAATACCTTGTAAATCTTGTTCTTTGAAAACAAATATAAGATATAAATCTCTTTTGATTATGATAAAATCTATTACCTTCTATTTTACCTTGTGAGATCATTGGTTTCCCATCATTTATTTTCTTATGCCAATGTGTAGATGCCCATTTATCTAAAGATTCTATGTGGCAAGGACGACTATATCCCCATTTATGAGAAAATATTGAATATCTTTTAAAATCTTCTTTATATAATGGGCTATTATTAATTGCATAACTGTCAGCATCTAATTTAATCCAATAATCTGTTTTAACATGTTCTGCGGCTCCAAAAACAAAAGCTGAAAGTATTAATTCTCTATGGCTATCAACTTTATCAATACAATTTTCATCCCATTCAATCATAGTAACATTTGGTAATCTTAAAAATTCAAGTCTAGGGTCATTTTCTATATCTATTCCATAAACAAATACTATAATTGGATAATTATCTATATCTTTATATTTTCTCCAATTAGGAAACGTTTCTTGTAAAATTGGCAAATAATATTCGTCTATTGCAGTTACTATTGTTACATCATAATTTGTAAGAAATTCTTTTCTATTTTTTAAATATTCCATTAGCCTTTTATCAGCATACTTTAAATATGAATTAATATTTGCTATATTGTTATCACACATTTCTTTAAATGTATTTTTCCATATATCACAAGAAGGCATGTTTAGACAATGCTTGTCACCATGCGCGTGGACTATCTTTGGCTCTTTTGATTTTCCATTATCATGTATTATAGAAACATTATAATCAGAAGGAGCAATAAAATATTTTAAACCCCACTCAGACATACTAGGTATAAGAATTTGAGCTGCTACTTCGTCTGGTATAAAAATACCCGCCTTTGATCCCTTATCTGCTAAATCAGTCCAATACCTTACAAATTCACTCCACTTATCAGACTTTTTAAAAGATAACACTCCTGTATTGATAGCTGGATGTTCTTTTAATGCCTCAATAAGATATTTTTCTTCTGCAATACCTTCAAACTTTTTTATTCTTTTTGATATTTGATTTCCAGTACTTAACCATCCACAAAATGATGGAATACATAAATCCACATTATTATCAATAAGATAATCAAACATTTTATCTATTTTACCAACAATAACTGTATCAATATCTAACCATAATGTATAATCATATGGAGGATTTTCAAATAATGAGTTTTTTCGTACTAAAGTTTTTAAATCATGCCTTTTTTCATTATAAACTATATCACATTTAAAATATTTTAATGCTTCATCTAACTCTTTAGGATAAGGTTCCTCTACATAGAATGTAATATTTCCATCATAATATTTTCTTAAAGAATAAAGAGTTACTAAGGCTCTAACTACCATGTTTGGGCCTCGGTTAAACATTATAATTCCACGAGTACTATTCATTTATGCTCCTTTGTTCTATTATACAATTTTTATTAATAAAAGTGTTAATAGCTACTAGAGAATCCAGTTATCGCCTGATACTGACTAGGGCGCATATAATCAAAACGATATTGGGCTTGTACCTTTTCAATTTCTTCTGGAGTCATTGTTTCCCAAGTTTTACCAGGAGGAATAAAATCATTAATAGACCTATAATAAACATCTAATCTATTATTTGCAATATCTGCATTATTAGGTATTTCATAAGGTCCATCTATATTTGCTAATGGTGTTAATGGCATATTATTTATTTCCCAATTTGTTTATAATTATCCTCTTGTTGCTACTCTCCCAACAATTTCTACTCATTATTGGCTTAATATTTTCTTTTATAACTTCTCCATTTTCAATATAAATCCATTTTTGATTTTCCCATCTACTATTTATAGATATTTTTTTATTTTTTTCATTATTATTTTCGGAACAGATCATGCCTATTGTAGAAGGATGCCACATATGAGTTACAAATAAAGGAATAATAATATGCTCACAACATGTTATAATTCTATTACTAAAATCAATATCTTCCCATCCCCATCCTTTTAAAAATGGATTATAACCTCCTATTGAATCAAAATCTTCTCTCCTAAATGCCTGAAAGAATCCTGTTGTTGTATTTCCTTTATGTTTTATTATGTTCCCATTTTCCTCTTCCCATGCATTAGAAGGTTGTACATATACTTTTCTAGGAAGATTACCAAATGCATTTAAACATTCTTCTATTAATGTTGGAGGATATAATATATCGCTTTCTGTACTGGCCATTAACTCAGTTTTTACATATTCCCTGCCCAAACTTCTACCTTCAGATCTACTTAATTCTTCTTTTGGTTTCCATACATATGTTATTGGAATTTCACTTTCTTTTTTTAATTCCTCTATAGCATTATCCATATCTATCTTATTATCACTACAATCAGTTATAACTATATGTTCTGGTTTTATTGTTTGAGAAAATAAAGATCTAACACTTCTTTTTAAGTGATTAGGTCTATCTTTTGAAATGTAACAAATAGTTATCATATTGTCCTCTTGCCCAACAATTTAATAAGTAAAATAAATGATTTTATAACTTCACTCTTCTTTAAAGAAGATTTTGCTCCATTATATACAAATGGGACTTCTTCGTATGATAAATTTTTACAATAATATTTAAATTCAGTTTGGTAGAAATGCCCCTTAGAAATAAAATTATCCAAATCCATTTTTTCTATAACTTCTGACCTTGCACCTTGTAAGCCACTTGTACAATCAGAATATGGAAGTTTTAATATAATTTTAGCTAATAAAGTACCACCAATACTAACTATCTTTCTAAATAAAGACTGATTCATTTTCCCGCCATGATATCTTGTTCCAAATACAGTTGAAACTCTATCTAACGCCTCTTCAAACTTACTTATTAATTCTACTGGATGCCCCACATCAACTTCTATTAATTTTTCTGCATCAAGATTAAGGGCATATTTATACCCTTCTATATAAGCATTTGCAACCCCTTTTCCTCTTCCTATATTTATTGGATGAATATTCTCACTACGATGGCTTAACATCCAATCATAGGTTCCATCGGTACAATAGCTATCAAAAACTAATACCCAAAAATAATTAGGCTTCATAACTTTTATCATTTTTTTATAAAAGTCACTTATATTATCTATCTCGTTACCAACAGGAGTTATAATTGCTACTTTATTATTCATGTAGATTAATTCTAAAATAATAAAATATTTACCTATTAATTCTTATCCATTGTTTAGTACTATAATTCCACTTAGACTCTTCTGCTATTTTCATATTTTTATTATATTCTTCCATGTTTTGATAACTTTTATGCCACATATGTTCTACATATACCGGAACAATAACTTTCCTACAACCATTATTCTTCATTCTAATCAAGAAATCTATATCTTCATGCCCCCACCCATTAAAAAATGGATTGTAACCTCCTATACTATCAAAATCTTCAGTTCTAAAAGCCTGAAAAAAACCATTATCATCCTCTTTTCTATAGTCTTTTACTTCACCATGTTCATTTTGGTAAGACTTATAAGGTTGTACATATATTTTTTTAGGAGGATTACTAAACACTTTTAAACATTCTTCTATTAATGTTGGAGGACAAATAATATCTCCTTCTGTACTTACCATTAATAAAGTTTTAACATATTCTCTACCTAAGTTTCTACCCTGAGATCTACTTAATTCTTCTTTAGATTTCCATACATATGTTATTGGAATTTCACTTTCTTTTTTCAATTCCTCTATAGCCATTTCCATATCTATTTTATTATCACTACAATCAGTTATAACTATATGTTCTGGTTTTATTGTTTGAGAAAATAAAGATCTAACACTTCTTTTTAAGTGATTAGGTCTATCTTTTGAAATGTAACAAATAGTTATCATATTAGTATCCTATTGTTTTCCATGTAGGAAGAATAGTAAAATAATCCTTTGATCCTTTTCTATCAACCCTTTTAAAATTATGAAAATATCCATTATTTCTTATTGACTGGCATAAATGAATAAATGAACTATCAATACAATGTACTTCTTGAGCCTGTTCAATCAATCCACACCAATTAAATATATTATTAGAAATATTAGTTACTTTTATAACTTTAAATTGTGTATTTATTTTTAATGTAGCTGTTGAAACAGAATATATGTCATGCACAAGAATAAATGGCTCTTTTGATGGATTCACTTTCCTTTCTAATTCTTTTTCCTCATCTGTATTTCTATTTAATTTAAATCCTGTCCATCTTTTCTCAAAAGGGATTCCAGCACAATCGTAAAAAGACACATCCCAATCATCTCTTCTATTATTAAATCCTATATTATATACCTTATTAGCATTTGCCGAATCTTCAAATAAATAACAACTTCTATACTCTGTATTATTTGCTTTTGAATCAATTGGTAAAAGTACTATCCTATCTTCATCTTTATACATTGAAATGATAGATGGGAGATTACATTCTTTAACTGGAAGATAAAGCATTTTAGGGTTATCTCTTTCTAATATAGATCTAATTAACCCATTACAAATAATATGATCACCTAGACCTAAATGTTGATATACAAAAATTGATTTCATTATAAATAGCTCCTCAAATTGATTCCTTCAAAATAATCTTCTAATAAAATTTCTTCACCTGTAATTCTAAATTCATTAATTTTTCTCCTTATTTCTGACACATCCTTAAAAAATATACTAGTACTTTTTAATTCACTAAACCAATCTTCCATATCGTCTGTTATTTGCTGTATAGGGATACTTCCTAAATGTGTTACCTCATAATGTCTATAACTAATCCATTTACCAGTTCCTATTGGACACAATACATATCTATAGTTATTATATAGGTTTAATATTCCTCTATAAGGAACTTTTCTTTGTGAGTTAATAATCTCTAATGGAAATCCAATTTTTCTAATAGCCTCTAATGTCTCTCTCCTTACCCTATACTGTTCTCCATCTATTTGCCCTATAAATAATATTTTTTCCAATTTATTATTTTTTTCTATATGAAAATCCATAGTTTTCGATATAAAGAACTTATTTATAACTTTTTTATCAAATAATTTTGCTTCGTCTATGTCGCATACAAATTGATGCTTATTTACAATAGACTGTACTTTTTCTTGTATTTGTACATTCCAAGGAAAATTGTTATTATATATTTTCTCACTATTAAATATAATTACTCGTATATTTCTTTCATTTAATCTATTTATAAACTCTCCGTTCCCCCATATAGCCAAATTATATCTAAAGTGTTCATCTATTATAAACAGATGAGTTATATTCTCTAAATCTACTATATTTTTTACATCTTTAAACATAGACTCTTTAAAATAATTATAAAGAGCATATCTATAATTTGTAAACATAGAATGCCCAACTAATTCTAAATTATCTGTGCAAAGTAATCCAAACATAATTAATCCCTAGCTATTTCTTTTCTCCAGTATTCTAAATCTATTTTTTTATAATCAAGTGGTTTACTCATAATCTCTTCATATTTCTTATTTAAGAAATTGTTATTGATTTCAGACCATTTATTAATTATTAAAATTGGTAAATCATCATATTGTTTATTATTTATACAATTAGGCACAATTGGAATAGAGCCTAAATATATACTTTCCCACATTCTATGAGTATCTATACCATTACCTCTTGGGCAAATATTAAATTTTGACATAGATATATCTCTTAAATAATCCTCTTGTTTTCTATTTCTAGTCATAGGTATAAACTTTGTATCATTTATCGCATCTATTCTATTAATTAAAGAAGTATTAATATCAAAGTTTTTATAAACTAAATTTGTTTTTTTATTATTTTCATTCCTTATAGCATCTAAAAGTTTTAAATTTCCATGTTCCCATTGAGAATTTGCTATACCTATTGGAATAGATATCAATTTAGAATGTTCTAAATTAACATTTTGAGAATACCATCTTTTAATTTTACCATCATTTAAATATTTTTCATATTTTTCATTAATTTCATAGTCTGAATTATGTGTTATAAGAACAAATGAATTTGATAACATAGGATATATTTTATCAAAAAACATATCTAATGCATAAATATATACAAATAAAGATTTTGACTTAAGTATCTTATCAGGAAGATATGAAACATCTCCAAATCCATTAAAAAGAGAATATTCACATCTTGTATTACCTAATTGGATAGATGCAACCCTTATATTTAATTGATTATTAAATACAATAGTATGTTCTGCTAATTCTTGTAATTTTTCACCAGTAACATAATTAAACATTATATTATTCCTTGCTCTCTAATTATTTTACTAACAGTATCGTTTGAAGTTTTTGACATTTCTTCTGTATATTTTTCATTAAATTTTTGAGTTAAATGATGTCCTCCAAATAAATGCAACGCGAAGCTTTCACTACTAGGATAAAATTGCCCATCATATATATAATTAACTAAAGCAGATGAATTTATAGGATAAAAATAATTAGAAGGCGCATTAAAAGCCCTATTTAAATTAACTCTTTTCATTATATAATGCATCGCTATTGGACCACTTGAATTATAAATATTAGGACGATATGCCTTTGTTACACAACCAATAGCAGTTGTAGCTATCTCACTTCCCTTCTCTAATCCTAAAACCCCTATTGGATAATAGTCTCCACATTGCATCTCGTTATATCTACAATATATAAATTCATTATCTAATGGCAAAGTATCAAATGACTTCAATATCAATTGATCTGTATCAAGGTAAATCCCGCCTTCTTCTTTCATCCATATCCATCGAAATAAATCACTCTGAAGGATAGCACAAAAATCTGGACTTCCTATATACTTTACATTTATAATTTCAACCCCTATTTTATCTAGTTCATCTAAATAATTCTTAGATTCTAACTTTTTTTCAAAATCTTGACTTTCTACTCCCCAATTATGAATAGATTTATTATATTCTTTTATTAAATATAACTGTATTTTAGCACTAGGATGATGATGTCTTAATGTTTTAAATGTTAGATATCTTAAATAAGATAAGGTATCTCCTGCCCAAAATAATCCAAACCTTAACGGTATCATTTTATCTCTCCAATTATTTCTTTAATTTTCTTCCATATTTCTATATTATTGATTGCTCCATTGCTTTTATTGTCCCATAAGCTCCTATGTAATGGATGATATAATATTCTTTTATCTATATAAGATGGTACATTATTAAAAAACTTATTTCCATACATAATCATAAATCTATAAATAGTGTCCCACTCCATTTCACCTACAATAATGTCACTAGGAAACATTTCTCTATTGTTTATCCACCAATCTCTTTTAAAGAAAAATGCATCTCTTCCCAAATGCTTATCTCCGCCCCAAACTTTTTTTATCTTATTCTCTCCATTAAAACTATTTAAAAAATCTTCTGAACTCATTTCTACTATTTCGTATCTAGAAAACATATAAACATCTTTATCATTATTTAATATGTCTATTATCTCTGGGCTAATTAAAACATCAGAGTTTACATAACCAAATATATCACAATCTATTTTAGAGCAGCAGTCAAAGATTTCCTTTATATAAGGAAGGCTTCTATTATTAAATATTTCGTCTTTTGAGTCTCTTCTAAGGATATTCAAGGACTGTATACCTAAATCATTTAATATAGGCTCTGAGTCGCTTGTATCTTCATTTTTAAACCCAATTGCTACTGGAATAATACTACTAGAGAGTTTTACAAGCGTTTTTAATGACTCTTTCTGCGCTAATAATCTCTTTTTATCCGAATAGTTTACATAATTAAATGATATTATAATACTCATTCGATTATTATACAGGGTTTAAGATATTATTTGCTGAAATAATTACTATGAGCCTATATAAACTAAATCCTAATTCAGAGCCTACAAATCAAGAATGGACTGATTTACAGAAAATGCAGTACAGATTTGGAGGAGTAAGGTATTCTTTTATTGGACAACCTGATTTAATGGATACAGACCCAACACTTCAAGTCCCAGGTTCTTATCCTTTTCCAAGAGGAGATCAGGATGTGTTAATAACTATAAAAAGTGAAGATAAACAATCTTAAACTTTATAACTGTGAACGTAAAACTCCGATGTCTTTAGACTCGGAGATGTAAGTGAACCGCTAACCTTGTTCTTCAATATATCTCTTAATTGTTTCAGAATTCGCTTCTCCTATACTACATACGAAATATCCATCACTCCAAAATGTATTCTCTTTCCAATAATATTTCTTCAATACTTCTGCGTGTTTCTTCCAAATCCTGTTAGTTGTAATTATCTTAATCTTGTGGACTATACAAAAAGGAGAAAATGTAGGTTTTGCTTCAATTAGTAAGTGTATATGGTTCAAATCTGTTTCCATAATTTCTATCTCGTATTCTTCTGTTTTAGCAATATCGTTTAGTATTTGTTTAATATCTTTCTCTATATCTCCAGTTAAAATGTCGTGCCTGTATTTTGTAGACATAACAAAGTGATACCTCAAAAGATGTTTACTGTGGCTGCTTTTCTTGTAAGAATCTTTTTTCATTTTAATAGAGGATATTTTATGTAAATCTTGTATAATATAAGAAACAACATAAATATTATACAAGATTTTTAATGAAACGAAACTATAAATATAGAATATTTCCTACACAAAAGCAAGAAACTACCCTTCTTGCTACTTTAGAGGATTGCCGTTTCGTTTACAACAAAATACTTGAAACCAGAATTAAAGCATACGAAACAGAAAAGAAAACCTTGAATAAATATGCTACCAACAACCTAATGACCGAATGGAAAGTAGAAAGAGAAACACTAAATAATGTCCATTCTCAAGTTCTCCAAAATGTTTCAGAACGAGTTGACTTTGCTTTTCAAGGTTTTTTCCGAAGATGTAAGTCGAAAACAGAAAAAGTTGGTTTTCCAAGGTTTAGACAATATGGCAGATATGACTCATTCACTTATCCTCAATCTGGTTTCTCTATATTAGAAGATGGAAAACGTAGATTAAAGTTGTCAAAGATTGGTTGTATTAAAATTAAATTACATAGGGTATTACCAGAACAAATTAAACGACTAACTATTCAGAAAACACAATCTGGTAAATGGTATGCTACTTTTTCTTGTGTTATTTCGGACATAAAAAGAACTAATAATAATCCTGCTGTTGGTATTGATTTAGGTTTGAAAGAGTTTGCAGTTCTATCTAATGGTGAAAAAATCAAAAGAGAACGATTTTTCAAACAAGAAGAAAAGAACTTGGCAAAAGCACAAAGAAAGTTCGCTAAAATAACAGATAAGAAATCTCCTAAACGTAAGAAACAAAGAATAGTTATTGCTAAAGTTCACGAAAGAATTGTTAACAAAAGATTTAACTTCACTCATCAACATTCAAAAGAGTTAGTAAAACAATATGGCATTATTTGCTTGGAGAAACTAAACATTAAATCCATGCAAGAAAAAGAAACAATTTTGGTAAATGGTAAAGAAATAAAAGCAACCAAAACGCATAGAAGTATAAGCGATGTTGCTTGGAATCAGTTCGTAAATCAACTTGAGTACAAAGCAGAATACGCTGGTAGTCAAGTTATATTTGTAAATCCAAAAGATACTACTAAAATGTGTAGTGTTTGTGGTAAAATTACTAGCAAAGAACTATCTGATAGGACACACGAATGTAATTGGTGTGGACTAACTATGGATAGGGATTTGAATGCCAGTAAGAATATTTTGAGAATTGGAATGGATTCTCTTAGGGATAGAAATGTTCCTATAGAAGCCGCTACGTCTTTAGACTAGCGGAGCATTCACTTTGTTTATAATCTTTTGTCCATGATGATTCATTCTTTATTTTATAATTTTCTGTATCGTATTCTATCTCATACAACGAATTTTTAATATCAATAAATTTATCAAGTTTATTAAAAGATATCCTATCTCCAATACCACCATTTAAACCAAAAGAACCTAAATATTTAGACCATATTTTATCAATAGAATTATCTGTACACTTTACTAACATATATGTGTCCCTACAATTAGAACAATTTTGAAAATTAACAATATACTTTTTAAATGATAAGGTTATTTTTATTTTTTCATCTTTAGAAGAAAGAGAAATTCCTAAAGATGAATCATTTGTACATTCTTCCATCCAATTAATAATATCAATATCTATTAAATTTAATATCCTTTTTGAAAGAATAAGCCCTTTACCGTCAAAACCACGTACAATATTCTTTTGTCTTGTAAATATAGGACTTAGATCTCTATAATCGTCTAATTTAGATGCTTCTAATTGGGTCATTGTTACTAAATGCTTATCTATAACATCTTTTTTCTTTCTCATTCTTTTAAGAAGAATATTTAATCTCTTTTCTTCTTTTTTATCTTTTATGCCAAGATTTAATTTAATATTATTTTTCATATTTTTCTCCTAATCTCTTTTATTAATCTTTTTCTTCATCATATTTTTCTTCCAAACCACAAACAGGACAAAACGCTCTAGGACTAGTACAAGAATAACATGGAGGACTTATATGACAAGAACAATTTTCTGAAGGATGAATATCAATTATCCCATCACACCCTTCTCTATTACATTTTTCTCCTTCTGTAAATCCTACTTCTTCCATAAATGATTCCATCATCCTCATTCTAGCACTATAAAACTCACGAATACAATTACCACAATATTTACATTTTGTGTCCCCATTTTCTCCTTCAACATGTCCACATGAATAAACATTCTTTTTATCTCTAAATTGCTCCATATATTTAATCCATGCTTCTGTTGTTATAGCCCAATATGAATTTAAAGTTCTCTTTCTAAATACATAATTTTGTTTCTGGATTTCTGGCATATTCTTTTCCATAGTTTCAAAATATGCCATCCATGTCAATACAACTGGAGTATTTTTATAAAATTCTATAGCTTCTTTTGCTAAATCTATATTCCACGTATTAGTCCTGAATCTTAGAAACATTAAATTCTTAGGCACATTTGACAATTTATGAAATATTGAATCTGTATTTTTACCTGGATTTAAAGTTAATACAACTGGAGCATCAAATTTTTCTAAATCTTTAGGTATTGAGGTATTATAGAATCTTAATGGATAACATTGTACAGATTTTACAACTAATTCTCTATCTATATTGCTATCATTACCATCATTTACTCTTACAATTTGATTTTTATTAATTACTTCATTAACATCAGGCATATTAGGCAAATTATCAGATAATGGCTCTAAATAACTTCTTCCTCCGCTAAAAAAGCAATCTTCACATCCTATAGGACATTTTCCTTTTTGAGGAATACAAGCAATAAGTCCACTACCTTTGTTTTTGGATTTTCAATATACATTTCTTTTCTCCTATTTTTCTTAGTTATACATTTGCCACAATTTCTTTCTTAATACTTCAACAACATCTTTGGCGTCTGAAAGCGCATCGTGATATATTGTAGTATCTTCCATCTTTGCTCTTTTTTTACATTTTTCTAAACCAGGAATACTATTATCTTCTCCCTCTAAATAAAGAATCCCTGGGTCTAATATTCCACTTCTCACATTAATATGTTTTAAAAAGTCTGTTTTATATTTTAAAAATTGTAAATCAAATGAAGCAAAATTCTTTCCAGCAGCAGTAATTGTTACTTTATCATGTTCTGAGACATATCCATTATTTAATAAAAACTTTTTAAAGGAATTTCCAAAGTTGTTTGCGCTAAGATAATTATATTTCTTTCTGTTCTCTTCCAAGCCCCTTTCAGCGATCCTTCTAAAAATAGTAGGATGCATAGAAAGAGCATATGGTTCTCCAACATAATTATCCTTTATAAAATAACAATGAAATGTTGGAAGAGCATTTATAGGTTTCCTTTCCTTTAAATCATCGAGAACTGCCCCAAATTCGATTACATCTGAATTTTCAAGTGACACTCCTGATGTCTCTAAATCTATACTAACTATTTTGATAACCCACCTTCCTTTCTTATTTACCATCGTTCCATACTACTAATTAAATACATTTCAAAAATCTTTTACTCGTAATATTATCCCCCTGCGCTTTAAGCTCGGTTGAGAACCTTTTTATTTCAGAATCTAACTCTTCCTTTTTTATTTTTCTTTCGCTTACAGCCCAACCAATATTAGGCTTTAAACTATTCTTATTTTGCTCTATTCCTATAAATCCAGCATATAAATCCATAGCATACATAGTATTAAAATATTCCCATAAAAAAGGAACTTTCGACAATCCACTAGTAAAATTACTAGTTGTCCAACCCGAATGCCATTCTAATTCTTTCTCAAATCTATCTTGATAATTCTTTTTATATGCAAAAAGCTTTAATATATGCCCATTTATATAAGGGCCTCCACTGCCATTTTTCTCTTTAAAAAAGGCTTCCCAAAACTTTTCATCAATTTTATCATCAAATACCTCAGTAAACTTTTCAAGAACAGGTACTAAGACATCTACCCACCATTTCATATCATAATTTTCTAATTTTTTTACTTTTTGAACAATTATTTTCCAGTCATCTTTTGTACCCTCAAGGCCAATTTCAGGAATACCACACCTTGTACTACACCCATAATCAAAATAATTTTTAACAACATCCATTAATGCAATTTCGGTAGCAGATTTACTAACATTCGTTGTAGTAGAAAATTCAGTAATTATATTGTTATAATTTTTATTTCCAATATGTTCTTTTATTTGACTTGTAAATTTAGGAAAGGACTGATCCCAAGGATTCTGTTCCCCTTTTACAAAGAAATCTTCTCTAATCATTAATACTTTTTTATCATCAAATTTTACAAACTGTTTTTTAAATTTTTTACTATTAATATTAATATGTATCGCTAATTGCTGAATAATATTCAACCATATTATATCTGGTGACAAAATTAATCTCTTATGTCTACTATAGCACTCATATGCCGAAGCAGCTAATGAGTTATAACCACATCCTAAAACGGTTTTATTTGGTTCACTAGTTGACTCTACTTTTATCTTGTCCCCTAAAACCTCTTTAGTTTCCCACGTTTTTTCATCCTCAATAAATGATTTTTTTCTAACAATAGATTGTAATACTTTAGTTATAGTATTTTCATTATCAATTATATTGTTATCAATTTTAATATTTTTATCTGATTTAAATATTTTCATTATTTACTCCTTTATTTTTATCTATCCTTTTTAATACCTCTAATAACCCTCTTTGACTAGGCAATATACAATCATACATTTCTTTCAAGTCGAACTTCTTATATTCAACTATCTCTGGCTCATTATTATTTTTATAAAAAGAACTACAGAATGGCTCAAACTTATCTAATACTCCATCTTTATCAACTAAAAGAAACACGAAAATATCCTTATCTTTTAAACTATACGAATAAATTGGATTAGTTGAAATATTTCTATTTAATTTATCATCTTTTGCAATATCAATACCTGATTCTTCTCTTAATTCTCTAATGGCAGTTTCTATTAATGTCTCATTTTCGATGCGACCTCCCTTAAACAATGTCCAACAACATTTGTCTTTCTTTTTAGAAGACTTGCCTAAAAGATACTTTCCATCACTACATTGAACTATAAATCCTGATGATATAATTTTATCCATTACTACTCCTTCTTTTCCATAATATCTAATAATTTTGAACCAGCTTTTAACTCTTCTATAACTCTCTTAATATTTGTATATCTTTTTAATATAACGCTACGAGTTGGAGCAATTCTTAACATATTCTCATTACCAAATATTGTTAAATTCTTTGCTGCTCTTGTTAAACCAGTATACACAAGCTCCCTACTCATCATTATTTGAGCTTCATTAGCCATAATAAAAATAATAAATTTAGATTGAGAACCCTGATATTTATGGACCGTTAACACCCAAGCTAAATTTAACTGTTCTATCTCATTGCCAATATATTCTTTTTTACCATCTTCAAACTCTACAATAATAAATCTTTCTTTTTTATCGCTTACTGTCGGATCTATAACTTTCTCTCCTAAATCAGTTATTATACCAATATCCCCATTAAAAGCATCTTTGTCATAATTATTAGTCATTTGTATTACCCTGTCACCAACAAAAAACTTAGAAAAAGTATTAATAACTAAAGGATTATTTGCTGTTCTATTTAAATCTGCCATTTTTATCTGCATGATTTCATTTAATTTAAAAACTCCACAATTTCCTTTCTTCATAGGGGAAATAATTTGTAAATCAGAAATATCCTTACCAATTAAAAAATCATCTATATATTTAACAAATTCAGTATGAAATGTATCACCATTTATATCATACCATTTAATATCATTTGCTGTTTCTGGTATAGTAACAACTTTTCCTTTTGCTATCTCATTGGCCAATAATGCAATATAACTACCTTCATCTTGTCTATGAATTTTATCTAAAGTTACAACATTTGCACATCCTGAATCAATAATATCTGAGAAGAAGTTACCAGGACTTACACTTGGGAGTTGCTTCTTATCTCCAACTAAGACTATATTAGCCCATTTATTAGACTCTGTAGCTTTTGCAATTGCATACATAGTATCTATACCACACATACTAGTTTCATCAATTAATAAAATATCTTCTGAAATATTGCATTTTGGAGCATCATCTCCTGGCTTCATTCCAAGCCCTCTATGAATTGTTTTTGCTGGACAACCTGTTTTTTCCGATAATACTTGAGCCGCTTTTCCAGTAGGAGTCATCATGTTAACAGTCATACCAAGTTTTCTTGCTATTGAATATATACATCTACATATTAGGGACTTTCCAGAACCTGCGGGACCAGTTACAATTGTTACCTTATGTTCAAATGCACTCTTAATTGCTAATTTTTGAGTATCATCTAATTTAATATCTCTTCCAGTAAAAGCCGATACATCTTTTTCTGCCTCATCTATTTCTTTAATTGTACATGGCTTTTTACAAGCATGATTAAACTCTTTTCTTTCATATATAAATTCTGAAATAAACTTTTCTTTTTCCCATATATTTTTTAAATAAATATAAATTATTCCTTCTTTTATATCTTTTACCAATGTAAATGTATTCAAATTTGCTTTTAAAACTATTGGGACAATATTTAAATAGACTGATGCTTCTACCTTTTTAGATAGAACATCATCACATTCTGTTAATATATTTATGATATTCTTTTTAAGGACAGGATACGGAATACAAAGATTGCCATTATTAAACACATTTTCCTCTAAGATATATTTAATACATGCAAAAATTCTAAATTCATTAGGAATATCGCTAGTAATCTGATGGGCTATCTTATCAGCAGTTAAAAACCCAATTCCCTTTATCTCTACTAAACGATATGGATTTTCATTAATAATTTTTAAAGCATCTTTACCCCACATGCTATATGATTTATCAGCTATTCCTACTGGTATACCTTTTTCCACCATCCATTCATATAAATCTCTTAAATATCTCTTTTCATCCCATGCTTTCTTTATTGCTGGCAATCTTCTTTCATTAATTCCATTTATCTCTAATAATTTTCTAATATCATTATTTAATATATGTATTGTTTCTTCTAATCCAAACTTTTCTATAATTGCTTCTGATCTTGATTCTTTAATGTTTGGCAATGTACATAAAAAGGCTTTTAACCCCTCTTTAGTAGATGGGACATCATGGTAGAAAAAATTAGCCTTAATTTGTCTGCCATACTTCTTGTCTGTAACTATATCCCCTATGAAAATATATTGACCGCCTTCAAATTTTTCTTCTAATGGAACCATACCAATAGTAACAGTAATAGTATTATATTTCTTATCAATACAATCTTTTACAGCATCTTCCATTTCTAACTTATATTTAGAAGAATATGGGTTTAAATTTGAAGCTAAGATACGGAAATTATCTTTCTTAAATGTTTCTCTTTCTATAATTAACGGAAACTCCATAATTTATCCTTTTTATACTTTTTATACTTCAATTACTACATTCTCTATACAAGTTCTTCCATAAGTATATACAAGATGTATTTTCCCTTCATGCCCTGTTACATAAGGATAACTTAATTCTTGCGAAATAAAAGGATTTTTTTCAACCACTTCATCTTTTATTATAAGTGCATCTTTCACTATGAATTCTCCAGTATCATCAACCTGATCAATTTGAGAAATAATTAATGGAAATCTATTAATCTCACTAGGATTATATATTATATACAACTTCTCATTAATGTATATTGTATCAATACCACTATTAGGATTAGGTAAATTAGTAGGAATTGGAGTATCCCAAACATTTTCATATGGATAATCAAGTTCTAATTTTTTACTATAATATATCTTTCCAAGATTTCTAGAAGATCTCATAAGACATTTCATCTTATTATTTTTATCTAACCATAATGAAGGCTGTATAACTCCTAACGACAATCTTGTTACCCCATTAAAGTCTTGATATGTCTGTTTATCTTTTAAAAATAATGGATTAGATCTCCAGTTATAAGAGATTTTACCATTAATATATTTATAACATTCTATATAAGAACTCCAGTCATATATAGTTTCAACAGAACCTCCACAATAAATATTATCATCTATAATAATAGGTCTTGTTTTAACAGGCCCGTTTAATCCTGCTGGTAAAACATTAGCCGTATTCATTATTTCTTTATTAGTAATGTTATTTGACCAATTAGTTATATCATGTACAAAAGTTTGCCATCTATCGCAAAATAACCCAGCTTTTGTAAATAAATATAATTTATCCTTTATTGGCATTAAAATTGGATTCCATCTCGGTATAGAATCATTACCTCCTATAATAATAGTTTTTTTATCATTATTTAAATTATATAGATATATTGCAACATCTTGCGCCCCCTCTCTACTTCCGCCAAACCATGCATATATAAAATGATCCTTAAAATAAGCAATTGTAGCCGCATGTACAGATACAGTACTTATTGGTAAAAATTCTCTAGATATTATCTTCATGTTAGTCCTTTTGTTAACATATTATACATTAAAGTTCTCTTACAAGGTAATAAAAAAATGAGTGATAGAAATTACTCTATCACTCATTTTTTAGAATACTGTTATTGTTTAAGTATGTACAACTGCAACAAATAATTTATTTGCTGGACTAATTGCAAATGCCGCAACACCAGCAGCAGCATCAGTTCCTGCTTGAACAAACTCAATCATATTAGAAGGAACCCCGTTTGGAGTAAGCTTAACTAATCTGCTTGTAGCTGGACTACCTGCACCTCCGTCAAGAACATACATATATCCATCTCTTGTAAATCTAATTTGCTTTATGTTTTGATATGAACATGTATATGCTGGTTTTGTTCCTGTTCCTAATGACTTACCAGAAGCCCCAGAACCAGAGAATAAATACACCCATCCATTAGGAGTAATCTTCTTAATATTAAGATTTGTTGAATCCGCTACAAATACATTACCATTAGCGTCTACAGCAACAGAAGTCATTCCTGCAAAGAAATTATTAACTCCTGCTATATTTGAAGCTTTTGCATTCTGAAGATTTCCAGAAGTTCCACCGCAAATATTAAGAACTCTACCACCTGTTATTCTTCTAATAGCATAATTTGCGCTATCTGCTACAAATACATTACCAGTATTATCTACGGCAACATCTACAGGAGCACTAAATTGAGCCTGTAATGGATTTAAAGAAGCATCAACTAAACCAGCAGTTGTTGCTCCGTTTCCTGCAAATACGCTAACATAACCATCGGTAATTTTCCTAATTTGATTATTTCCGCTATCTGCAACATAAATATTCCCACTGTTACTGCAAATAATTCCCTTTGGCGCATTAAACTTTGCTAAAGATGCTGTAACGTTTTGTAATGCGCTGTTATTGCCAGAAGCTCCGCCAACACCAGCCAAGTGATTAATTTGACCCCCTTCTGTCATTTTGTAGATCATGTTTGCTGCTGTATCTGAAATATAAATATTACCAGACTTATCTGCACACATACCAAATGAAGGTGAAGTACCTACTCTTGAATCAAATGCGCTTAATTGTAATGTACCAACAACAGTCTTACTATCTAAATATGCTCTTGTCACATTTACTGCTGTTGCTGTAGAGGCAACATTTGTTCTTTCTATCTTGTAAACAATTATCTCTTGTATAGCCATATTAGTTCTCCTTTTAAGGTTTTAACATTTTTTATTTAACTCAACGATTTATACTAGCAAAGATTTATAACATTAGTTCTCCACTATATAACTTCTATTATTAAATACTAAAATCCTTTATTTATAATCTGTCTGCTGCTTCCTCTGCCAATTCAGACCTTACACATTTTTCTAATACAAGGCTTGTTGCTATTTTAGAATCTCTAAACGCAGCAATAACCGTTGAAAGACCATTAGATAGACTATCCACATAAGGATTATCTATTTGTTGTATATCCCCTGTTAATATTATTTTTGTATTCTCTCCAGCCCTGGATATAATTGTTTTTAATTCTAAGGTTGATAGATTTTGAGATTCGTCTAGTATCAAAATTTGATCATGTATACTTCTTCCTCTTATATAAGATAAAGGCTCTACAACTATAGAAGGATTATTTTGAACATATTCTCTTCCGCTAACTTTATTTTTATTTATAACATCAAAAGCATCATAAATAGGTGTCATCCAAGGATCAAGTTTTTCTTCAAGTGTATTATGGGTTACAATATAATCATCAGTAATATATAAATGTTCTGGACGATCAATTAAAATACATTGTACTTCTTTATCTCCAACATACTCTATTGAAGTTATCCCAACACCATGTATTGCATTTCTTTTTACTCTTTCAGACTTGCGCTTAATATAAAATGGATTATAACATAGAGGAAGACTAACAGTAACCTCGTATATAAGCCTCCTACTAGTTATATTTTTACCTTTAAATACTTTTGATTTACCAATTTTATTTCTTGTTCTTGTATGAGTTCTTCCTCCTAGCGATTTTACAATTTCCGATAAATCATTTGCTAATCTTAATGAAGTAGTAAAATAACAACAAAATCCACGCTTACCTACAGTCCCATCAGTATCCATCAATCCCTGTAATAAAGACAATCTATCTTTTATGCTAGAATACTTATACATATTGGGTATAAATTTTTCCCACGCTCTTTTATTCTCAAGCCCTAGTTTATACAGCTCGTTTTTTACAAGATTTCTCCATCTTTCCCTTGTCCCAAACAAATATTGCTCTCCGTTAATTACGGACTTGTTTCTACATCTTTCATTTACTAAGTTCTTATTAATATTTAATTGTTCTGCCACCTGATTTCTACCGCTATACACCTTTTCCGTCCCATCTGATAAATCTTTTATTATTACCTGTCGTTCTGGTATATTATTTTTAAAATTAGAACTAATTGTATACAATATTGAGTTTTTTACTCTTCTAAGATTACACCCAATCTCCTCAAGTTCCAACTTACATCTATCTATTAAATCATGATCTATGCTTGATATTGAAACAGAGTTGCCTATATATCCATCTCCCAATATACAACCAAATGTATATGACGGAATCAATAATTTATCTTTACTATCAAAACATACAGCGTCGTTTCTTGGGATAAAATGATTAGGACGTATTTTCCCATATCTAGGAACCCCACTGTTTAATTTCTTTTCACAAATTTTTGACTGCAAAGATCTCATTATTTCTTGTGTCGTTTTTACACTACCAGTATATCCTCTTTTTCTATCTTCCGCTGTTCTTGTAAACCACAAATGATCTTCACAGCATTCTGTAGTGCCGTAATCAGTTGTTGTAATTTTATATACTTTTTTAATCCCTTTTGGAAAAATCCCTGTAACCGTTGCCCAACTACCATCTCTTGCTATAACTTTTGATCCTATTTGTAATTCTCCCATAGTTGTCCAGCCATTAGGAGTCAAAATTTTTGCCGTTAATGGTTGTGGTCCCGGCAAGAATCCAATATCTTTTCCCATTGGATAAACGGGTCTACTTACTAACATCCTTTTATATGTTTTTTCCACCATTGTCATATAATTAGCCAAAGCAATAGAACTTATTGTTTTTCCAGATCCTGTTTTTCCAGCTACAGCTACCAATTTAATATCATTATCTAATATAGCGTCAAATAAGAAATTTTGTTCTTTATTTTTAGGAGATATAGGAAGTCTTGTTGAAAATGGCATAAGTCTAGTTAATAAAGTTTTATCTTTATTTACTCTCGCTAATATTGTCTTTTTATCTCCACTTTTCTTTATTATATAATAATAATTTGGATAAGTGTCTTTTGGATCTAAACACTTACTTATATCAATTTCTTTATTAGAAATTAATTCTTCAAAATTCTTCACACTTACTTCTATGTCTGAAAAACCTTTGTTAATATCGTCTTTCTTCACACTGTCTTTTTCATAATTTTCTGCTTTTATACCTAAAGCATTTGCTCGAATTCTAATATTTGTATCTCTTGAAACAATAATACAGGGGATATCTGGCTCTTTCTTCATTGTTTCTTGAGCGACATGAATCACGTGAAGATCTACATTTTGCTCTTTATAAAGGGAATTAAGATTCCCATTATATCTAACACTTACTTTCCCTCCAGATTTTATTAGAACTCCTTCTTTTAAATCACCTTTTTCACTTAATTCGTCTAAATATCTAGAGGTTTGTCTGGCATTTCTTCCCAATTCTGTAATATCTTTTTTAAATTTATCAAGTTCTTCGATAACTCCAATTGGAACAATTACGTTATTATCTTCAAAATGAAATAAAGCCTCAGCATTTGTTAGGAATACATTAGTATCCACAATATAGTTTTTTATCATATTCTACCTTAGGGGTTAAGTTGTTAAAGTTTTAAGCTAAATATTACTAGTTATATAATGTCCTATTTTTGACTTTTGTAATATATTATTTTGATCAGACTGCTTTTTAAACTGAGACATTTGATACCAATTCATATTTATTCCCCTATTGTTTGATTTATTAGCAATAATATCTTCTTTAATACTATTGTTTTGAATATTTTGTGTATCTTGTGTAATATTTAATTCATCTTTCGGCTTATTTTCTATAGTTTCTCCTCCTTTTGTTTTTTGTCCATTATTTATATCTTCTTGCTTCCATTCTCCGCTATATTGTAATCGTAAAGATTTTATAATTTCAGAAATAATATTATTTAATACTTGAAAAAATGCTTTACAATATTCTATCCCAATACTTGTTAATTCTGACTCTACTATTGTAATAATTATTTTCCTATCTTTAGTTTTTACTGTGTCCCAAGCATATTCTACAAAATTCTTTGAAAAAATCACATTAAGTCTCGGAACATAGTTAATCAATTTTTTTAATCCTAAATCATCTTTATAGAAATTAAATTTTTCTTGTCTATCCTCTCTTTCAATATATCTTCTAATTTCCCTCTTAGTAGCATAATTAAAAATATCCGCAACTAATTTTTTTATATTTTCTTTCTCTTCTACTCTTCCATAACCAAATTCATGTTTTATTACGAAATCTAAATTTATATTTATATATACCATTCCACTCTCGTAAAAGACATTTCTACCAGCATATCTTTTAATAATATTTCCAAATATATCATTTTCTATTTCTTCATCGTTTATTATTGTTCTATTAGATAAAAAGAAATTTTGCACTATTTCATAATCTAATATATAATAATCTTCTTCATATACTATCAGATCATCAAATTTACGCTGAGCATCATCTGGATTACTAATTCCACTATCATTATTAAAGTCTAATTTTAAAATAACTTCTACTATATTTTTATTTTGTCTAAATTCTATATCTTCTATATTATATTTATAATGGATCTCTGTCTCTTTTTTTAATATACCTAATAACCTATAAATTTCATTTACATCTTTTTGTTCAGAAAGCCTACCTCTAATATTAAACTTTATATCACCGCCAGCATAAATATCCAAATAACCATCACTCATTTCTGCACCTGCATATACTGAACAATGTGCTAAGCTATTGTTTGCATTTGTAGTCATTTTATCTAATTCTTCATTGTACATGGTAGCAGTTGTTTCACCACCACTATGTTCCAAGTCATGAGTAACCCCCATACTTCCACCAAAGAACTTTGTCATTATTATACGATCTCTTTCATCTGAATAATCACCACCAGCCCTATGATAATCCCTCATATTTATATTATCAAAATCTATAAATTTTTCTTGTTCAGAATATAGATATTGCCTAACAGTGTCATAAAATCCAGCAATCATATCATTTCCATATATTCTATTTAATGGTATTGCTATTTGTTTTTCTTCATCATCTTCATCAAAATACCTATTAATTCTTAATC
>Ga0316230_1001163_pt1 | contig 29406 bp, 45 predicted proteins | sample TBH18025metaG_FD_206004 | JGI IMG/M metagenome (GOLD analysis project Ga0316230, IMG submission 206004) | Freshwater microbial communities from Trout Bog Lake, Wisconsin, USA - TBH18025 | ecosystem: Environmental > Aquatic > Freshwater > Lake > Hypolimnion/Profundal zone | place: USA: Wisconsin...
TCTTAAATATTTATTATCCTTATTATAGATATAAGTAGTATCATATCCCACATAATCTAATTCATTTAGAGTAAAATCATAGTTATCACCATATTTATTAATTAAAGCTATTTTAAAGTCTTTATTAGGATTAATTATTTCAAAACTTACTAATGTATCTTTATTAAATAATAATTTTATATTAGGAATAGTATCTAATTTATATTGTAAAGTATTAATAGTAGGTGAATATAAAATATATTGTAAAGTATTAATATTATCTGAATATAAAATACCTTTATAAGAATATTCAGAAAGATTTCCATATTGATAATCTTTCTCTAAGGAAATAATTTTATTTAAAGAATCTTTATTCATTCCTAATTTTAGTTGTAGAAATCCATTTATTGGATTTTTTATATCATATAAATTATTTTTTTGCTTACAAGAAAATAATGATATGCTTAAAAGCAAAATTGTTAATATCTTTTTCATAATTTATCTATTCAGTTTTTGCTGTTTCCCATTTAATTATTTAATAATCAAATATAAGAAAAATTTTTCAAATAAAAAACTATATTTTAATATATAATTAAATGAAAAAATTTAACTACTATAAATTTTACCTAAAAGAAACTAAATCTATATCAGATTCTTGTGAAAAAAATGCTGATATAATAATTAATACAATAATTCCTTATATAATTTCATTTAAAAAAAATGATAAAAAAAATTTTATATTTAATATAGCTGAACCTGATTTTAACGTTAAAGATTTATTAATAAATATAAATTTAATTAAATTTTCTGAAAACGTATGTAATGCAGTTTCATATTTAACTAATTCAGAATTAGTTAATAACTTTTTAGAAAAAGTAGAAATTAAATTTAATATTTTTATTAAAGATATAGATGATGATTTTTTAATTAAAATAGAATCTATTATATTGCACGAATTATTACACATATTTCAACACTATAAATTATCATCTAAAAATAAATTTAGACCTTCTTATTTTTCAATAGGTGTTATAATCAATCAATTAAGAAATAAGTTTAGTTCAGAGTATATAACTAATATATTAGATTTACTTTATATAAGTATAGATCATGAGATTGCTGCTAATATACACCAATATTACTATTATTTAAGAAATAATAAAAAATATAATTTAATAATTAATAATATCAAAAAATTAGAAAAATTTAATACTAAGGTACTATCTAATAATGAAATTAATGAACTTAATATTCTAAAAAATCATATTTATAATTGTATAATTCATAATATAAGTAATAAAAATTACTTGAAGAAAATGAATGTATCTATGTGGAAAGAAGATAATAATTCTTTATTTCTAATAATATTAGAAGATTATTTTCATAAAAAAGCAAAATTGCTAAAAAATAAAATCAATAGGATTGATAAAAAATTAAATAAACCCATATCATATGATATTAATGAAACCATTAGTAATTTATATACTGATTGGAATTATATGATTGAGTATGATCCTTATTATTTTTTAAATTTATTGAAATAATAAATTATTTATAATATATAATTTATGGAAATATTAAAATATAAAAAATTCATAAATCAAATAAATGAAGGTTTAATTCATACATATAGTCTTTCACATATAGATAGTTATTTTAGAATGGCTTTACAAAAAATGATTGCTGATTTTGATTTAGTTATTGATAATGATAAAAAAATTTTTGAATTAGAATTAAAAACGAATTTAGAAAAAATACCACTTTTATTAGATTTTATAAATAATTACGGATATTTTCCATCATTTGTTTATTTAGAAAAAAATAATACTATGAAAAATTCATTTAAATATAAAGATAATTTTTTTAAAAATTTTAATTATTCGAATTTTAAATATATAAAATTAATATGTGAGCCTAAATATGGGAATATAATTGAAGTTAATAAATTATATCATGTTACTCCTTCTCCAAACCTAAATACTATATTTAAAGTAGGATTATATCCAAGAATGTCAAATAAAATAAGTTATACAACTGATAGGATATATTTTGGATATAATCCAGAAGATACTGAAAAATTAGCTGTTAGATTATTTAACATGTTAGATATCAATTATAAAAATCAATCATCAGAATATGAAGAATTTAGGAAAAAATGTAAAACATATTGTTTATTGGAAATAAACATACCTTCTATAGAAGAATTTCAAAAATCTAATAAGTATATTAAAGAAATTAAAGAGGTTATAAGATTTTATAATGATCCTAATTTTAATAATAAAGGATGCTTTACATATAATAATATTAGACCTGAATGGATTACTTATATTAAAGATATTGAATTTTAAATTATTTGTTAAGTAAAAACCCCCAAATGGGGGTTTTTACTTAACAGCATCATATTTTTCATTCATTCTTTTACAACTTATTTTATTAGAATATTTACTTCTAACAACTACACCTTCAATTATACGACCTTCTGCTTCTTCCCTTTTAAAGATATTTTGACAAAATTCATCTAATTCTTCAATTGAAGATGGTTTAATCCATTCAGGAACTATGTATGGAAGATCTAATTCAGTAGCAACTTTTTCTAAGTTATGAACATCCCCATAATGATTTCTAACAGAAAAACCGGTTTCCAAACTATCTATACCAAACAACATAATAGATGGTTTATTTTTAGAATCAGGGTTAAACCTATTTCCAGAACCTTTCAATCCTGATCCACAAAGTTCACCTCTTAATACTAATTGAACATCGTGCTCTTGGCAATATTTCAAAGTTTTTTCCAAATATCCACCTTCTTTTGCTAAGTCAACCCAAGAATCTCTTACTTCCACTGTAATTGGAGTTAAGTTTTCTTTAGCCCATTTATCCTTGATGAAAACCATATCTTCATCATTTATCCAACCTTTTTCACCTGTTTCTTTCAAAGTATATCTGTGGTATTCTTTACCATCAACATCCTTATATAATTCAACAAATGTTTGGTCTAAAGACTTTTCTTGGTTTCTTGAACAAATGCCTTGTTTCCAACCTTCTGCTGCCTTACGAGTATATTGTGTCCATGAAGAACCATCTTTTTTCCAAGATACACCAAATTCTTCACCTTCAGCAATTACTTCAATAACTTTATCAATAGCATTATTGAAATTAGTTTCATCTGTTTTATACATGAAACCAGGGAAAGCACCAGCTACTAATCCAGAACCTTGTGTTTCGGGTTCTTCGTATTTAGTAATCTTCAAACTTTCTTGAAGGTCATTTGGATTTGTGATATATGGAGTGGCTTTATCCATAGGTAATAATATACCAAATGAATAAATTGGTTCAGTGCTATTTTCAAAGTTAAAGTTAAACTTTACTGCACGAATTCTACCATGTTTACCTAAACGAGATTTCTTTGGATCACCATTTGGTTTGATAAAACCATCAAATAATTCAATATCTTCTGGCAAACAATAATCGGGTTGGATATAAATAGCTAAATCGCCGATTTCATATAAATCTTTTTGAGCGATTAAGTTATATCCACAATTAGAGCCGTCATTATAACGGAAGTTAATTGATTCAATTGCATTAGCCATTTCTCCCGCTTTGAATATGGGAGTTTTCTTTGTTATTTCTACTATTTCTACTGCTTTTATCAGATACATATTTAATAATTTATTTGTTTTAAAATTTTTGTTTTTTTTGTTAAAACAAATATACGAAAAAAATTTCAAATAACAAATTTTTAATTTTCTAATATAGAAATTTCTTTTTTGATGTTCTCAAATAATTCTACATTATCTTTTGGATGTTCTGAAAAATTCGGTATCAATGTATTCAAACTTAATCCCATATTCTTTTCAATCATTTCTGATAAAATAGACACAGCAGTTGATGCTCCAGGTGATGCACCCAATATTGTAAAGAATGTTTTATCTTCTGATACCACAAACTCTGTTCCAAACTCAATTACACCATTATTAATTACCTGAACTCTTTGACCTGCCTTTTCTAATCTCCAATCATTTTTATCCGCATTAGGGTAAAACTCTTTCAAAGATTCAAATTTCTTATCTTCATCTTTCATTACTTCCGTAATTAAGTATTTAGTTAAAGGAATATTTGTTAATCCTGCCTTAACCAATGAAACTATATTATTGAATCTAATTGATTTAAAGAAATCACTACCTTTACCTGATTTTAAAAACTTTGTAGTAGCACCTGCATATGGTCCGAATAATAAACATCTTTTACCATCTATAACACGAGTATCTAAGTGAGGAACGCTCATAGGAGGTGTTCCTATGCTTGCTTTACCATAAACCTTAGCTTCATGTTTATTAACTACTTCGGGATTATCACATATTAACCATTGCCCGCTTACAGGAAACCCTGCATATCCTTTAGCTTCTTTAATGCCTGATTTTTGTAATATATTTATAGCATATCCACCAGCACCATTAAAAACATATTTTGCTTGGATTTGTTTGTGTCTATGTTTTATATCACAATCTACTATCCATTTATCACTTAATTTTGATATATCATTAACTTCGGTATTATACTTAATACGAACTCCTGCTTTCATAAGATGTTTAACTAATTGATTAGTTAAATTACCAAAATCAACATCTTTACCACGATTAACTTTAGTAGCGGCTACTAATTCGTTAGTATTTCTTCCTTCCATAACTAATGGAATCCAAGATTTGATTACATCAAAATCTGTAGAAAATTCCATATCATTAAATAATGGACTTGTTTTTAATGATTCATATCTTGATTTAAGAAATTCTACTTTTTCTTTACCACTTACAAAAGATATATGTGGAACTGTATTAATAAATGAATTATTAATATAACCTTTTTTTAGGAGATAAGTCCAAAATAATTCGGATTGTATAAATTCTTGATTGACAAATTCTGCTTTTTCTTTATTATAGTTTAATTCACAAAATCCACTATGTCCTGTTCCAGCATTATTTAATCCAAAAGAACTTTCTTTAGCGGAAGCAGGTAAACGTTCTACTATTAAAACTTTTAGTTTAGGGTTTAATTCTTTGATGATTGTAGCAAAAGTGGCTGACATTATACCACTACCTATTAAGAGAACATCTGTTTTTATCATTTTTTTTGTTTTTTTTTATTTATATACAAATATAATTAAAAAAATTCAAAAAACAAATTATATATTTACTAATTAATATATAATATATGAAATACTTAAAAAGTTTTAATAAAATAAATGAAGGATATAGTTTTAAAAAAAAGTATAATAAATCTAATGTAGTTATTTATTTATTTAAAGATGAATTTAATAATTCTTTTAAGACATCATTTACACCTTATATTAATTTAGATGATAATGAATATGATTTCAGTTATGAACTAGATTGGAAAGTATTTAATAAATCAGAAAGAAAATGGACTTATGATATTGTATCTACAAATATATATAAATTATTATCTACTATTTTAGGTGATATATTAAATGACTTTATTTCAAAAAATATAAATTGTGATGTAATTGCTATTACAGGTCATCCAGAAAAAGATGAAAATGGTAATCTTATTGAAAATAGAAGATTTAAAGTATATAACAGATACTTAACAAATTATCCAATCAAAGGTTGGTTTAAAACTATAGATGGGGATGATATATATTTAAATAAAATTTAATTATGAAATACTTAAAAAGATTTAATCAGATAAATGAAGGATATGATTATAGAATGTTTCAAGATGAAACTAAAAAGGGAGAAGAAGTTAATTACTTTTTTGATGATGAATTTGGAAATCAATTTAAAGTTAGTTTTTTGTTTAAAACCGATGCAAAAAGCTCAGAATTAATTTACCAACAATATAACGAAGATACTAAATTATGGGATATGGAAGTCGTATCTAAAAAAAGAGTATTGGATAGTAGTTTTATTAAACCTACCGATAATGTTAAAGAAATAGATGGTGAATTATATATAATGAATAAATCTAATATATACAAAATATTAGATACAGTTTTTAAAAAAATACTTAATGACTTTATTTTAAAAAATAAATGGTGTTCTATTATTAAAATTATAGGTAGTGGTAAACGTACTGAAAAAGATTTAATCAGACAAAGAACTAAAGTTTATATTAGATATTTTACTAATCATCCTATGATAGGGTGGAGATTAAAAATAGTTAATAATATTATTTTTTTAATAAAAGAAAAACCTAAGACTAGATCTTAGGTTTAAAGTGATTACATTGACAATATTTACAACCAATCGTATCCATTTGTTCATAAGTATCAAAATGTCTATAATATGAATGACCACATTCACAATCTGTATGCTCATAATACTTAGGATTCCATTCACAATCCCTTCCTATAGTAAGACCTTCTATATAAGGTTCAGATGGTTTAGAATTAAGTGATATATAAGTATTATGTTTTATATCTTGCATTTCTGCTTCAGATAATTCTATAATCTTATCAATTAATATAATTTGAGCTTCCGCTATTTGTAGCTTTAGATAAGTATCACCCATTTGTATTTTACTATTATCTAGTAATAACTTATCTTTAATTTTAATTAATTTTTCTTTAGATATGATTAACATATCTTTTTCTTCTCTAGTTTCTTTATCAAACCACATAATTATTTATTTTTATTTACCAATCGTATTTATACGATCCAAAATTTTCTTTCATTAGTTCTTCTTGTGCATACGCATAAAAATCAAACTCTTTATCTTCTAAAATAGAAGATATTGTAACTTCCCTTAGTATATGCTGTATATCTTTATGGTCTCTTTCGGATATTGAATCAATTTCATTTAATAATGAAGACCATTTAACTGTTTCTCCTCTTTCAAGATATTTTATCCATCTTTCATTAAGATATTTTATTAAAGGTGATTTAAAATCATGTTTTAAATAATCTTGTTCAGACTTAGTTACTACATTTTTCCAAATGTTCCATCTATCTTTTAGAGGATATGAAGGATTAGTACAATATGTAAGTAATTCTCCATTACTATTTTCCTTAAAAGTTTCTAACTCCTCTATTTTAGAAACTATATTTTGTATGTTATCAGGTATCATTTTTATTTATTTACCAATCAAATCTATAAGAACCAAAATTATCTTTCATTATTTCCTCTCTACCAAGATTATACATAATATCATCTTCTACAATCTCAGCATCTTCTAATATTAGAGAAAGTTTATAATCTCTTATGAGTGCTTGTAATTCTTTATGATTATCAAAATTTAATCCATAAGCAGAATCTAAAAACCAATCATAATCTATTAATTGACCTCTAGTTATGTCTCTATCATAGTATATATCAGCAATTACTTTTAATAAAGGAGAACTAAAATGTCGTGCTTTCATTATATAATCTTCCTCTATTTTAGAAGAAAATTCTTCCCATACTTTCCATCTTTCTTCTAATGGATAATTTTTATCTAAACAATAGCTCATTATACTTTGTTGACTATTATTTTTGAATAAATTAAATTCTCTTATTGTATTTGCTATTTCTTGTATATTATCAGGTATCATTGTTATTTTTTACTTACCAATCAATAGTGTATAAACCAAAGTTTTCTTGTAAGATATTTTCTTTTAAGATAATTGTCATTTTATCCATGATAGTCTCCCAATCATTACTATCTGGACTAAAGTCTAAAGATTTATCTTCCAATACAGAATCAATTATTAATTCACGTTTAATTTCAGGTATAACGTCAAAATCATCTTTAGTGATATTCTCTAACATATCTATCAAGGTATCATAATCAACATTATCTCTCCTTTCATAGTAATTATTAGCCTTTTCTATTAAGAATCCTAAAAAATTGGATTTAACATCTTTTTTCCGCATAATCCAACAATTTTCGTTCTTATTACAATACTTTTCCCAATAAGCAAACCTTTCATCTAAATCAAAAGATTTGTCTTTACAAAAAGCTAAAATCGCTTCTTGACTATTTGTTCTAACTTTAGCGGCTTCCTCTATTTGAGTAGCAATATTTCTTAAACTTTCAGGTATCATTATGTTATTTTTTTGTTATTTTGATAAATCAAATATACGAAAATTATTTATTAAAACAAAAAAATTTAACCCAAATCCACATCTTGTTTTTTACTCATAATATCCTTAACTTCCAAAGAAGAAATTGGATAAAAATCATGACAATCCACACCAACATCCATAGCTAATCCTAAATCTAATTTTAGACCACCATGACAATGACCATACAAATGATAACTACCTCTATACTTTCCTCTCCAAGAAACTACAGGATAATGGTATAAATGGACATTATTACCTATGAATGGGTCTTCAAAGATATAATCTTTATAGATGTTATCAAATCTTGAACTAACTTTATTTAGTATTTTTGGAACATCATGATTTCCAGGAATTAAGATTATCTTACCATTTAATTTATCTAAAATGGTTTTAACGGTATTTGCATTTGCTTTATGGGATAAGTCCCCTAAAAAGTAAACAGTATCTGTATCAGATACTTTACTATTCCAACGTTTAATTATTTCATCGTGCATTTGTTCTACATCAGTAAATGGACGCTTACACATGTGTATAATTGCTTTATGACATAAGTGTAAATCTGCGGTATAAAAATTCATATTTTTTTGTTTTTTTTTTTAATTATTACAAATATAAGAAAAAATTTTATTAAAAAATAATATATAATCTTATGAAGAAGAAAAAATTTATATTAAGAGAGTTTGGATATGATCTAGCAGATAGTATATCGAATTTTGTAGGCTCTTGGCCTTTTATTATTGTTCAATCAGTAATTTTAACCATTTGGGTTATAGTAAATGTAAAAGGATGGACTAGTTTTGACCCCTATCCTTTTATATTGTTAAATTTATTTCTTTCTTTTCAGGCTGCATACGCAACACCGATGATTTTAATGTCATCTAATAGACAAGCAGAAATGGATAGAAAAAGAATAGAAAAAGAAACATCTATTGAAAAAGAAACTAATAAATTAGCAAAAGAAACTGTTGCTATTATTGATAAAATCAATAAAACATTAAAACAACATGATCTTTATTATGAAGAATTATCAAGTATAAAAGCTAAAATTGAAGAATTAAAGAATAATGATAGATATATTATAGATTTATTAGAAAAGAAAAAACATAAACCAAATGATAATAAAGAAATTTAACCTTTTTATAGAAAAGGTTTTTTTAACGAAAAGTTCAAACTCAGGTTCAACTAAACAAAATGATACTATATTAGATAATCCATCTAATAATCAATCATTAAGTTCATTACTATTATTAAATAATAAACTAAGAAAAGAAGAATATAAACAATTAATAAACGATTTAGAATTAAGAGTAAATAAAAAATTTATTAGAAAATTATTAAATTCTGATTTTAGTGAAGGACATATACAAAAAGTTATATTATCATTAAATAATAATCAATTTCTTTATGATAAAGAAAAAATAGGTGATTTAGTATGTGAATATTGTGGGAAAACTCCTTTATTTAGAAATAGAGTTAATTTACTTGATATTATGAAATTAAAAATACCAATGAGAGTTAGTCATAATTTGATAGCTACTTGTGACCATAAAGAACCTAAATCAAAAGGTGGTGATGTATATGCTTATAGCAATTTAGCTATATGTTGTCATAAATGTAATACTTTAAAAGGAGATATGAGTTATGCAGATTGGCAGTATTTAATGGAGGTATCTAATAAATTAATTAAAGATTTGAACTTAAATAAAGATAACTATGATACAATAAAAAAATCTGAACTATTCAATTCAATTGAAAGTTCAGATTTTAAAAAACGTATTAGGGAATATATTAAAAATAAAGTAAATAACTAAACTTTTTCATCAAAGAAAACTTCACAGTGATCTTTACTAAAACTACCTGTTATACCACAAACACTGTTTAATCCAGTTCCATATCTTTCAGGAAATTCTCTATTATATTTAATACTTTCTGCTTTTAAGGCAACACTCATTTTAATAAATGCAATTTCCCAATCTTTTATATCAGTTTTAATCCAAGAACCGTGAGATTCTAAAACTTTATGATGTGGAGTATATTCAACTAAATGATGCCATATAGTTCCTTCATTTTTGAAGAACTCTTTTCTCATAGCAGATTTAGCTCTTTTTTGTTTTTTATAAAAATTATCCCATTGTTCTCTTGTCCAATCATGAGAATTATCTTTAATTTTAGGCATAACTCCAGGTTGATATTTACTCATCGCACCTAACAAAAAGTGTTCTTGAGCCAAGAATGGCATTGCATAAAAACCTTTTGGTGCGGGTGGTGAATGGTAAGTATCAGATTTGTTAAACCCCTTTTGACACTTAATATTTAAGCCTCCGAATCTCACAAAATATTTTAGCTCTTTCTTTTTCATAATCTTTATATTCTTTATATTCTTCTAATGAAACCATATATATAAATGTAATGCTTATTCAAGCATATAATCATTATGCTTTCTAATAATAGAAACTCCTTTTAAAAGTTCTTCCCCAACTGAAGGGTGGTCTCCTTTTTTATTCATCATAAGATTTTATCTATTTTTCTATTACGCATCCATATTTTTCTTTGTATATCATAGTCAGGATCAGATTTAATCTGATTAACATCATCAAATGATGAACTACACATATAAATACTAAATAAACCAAACATTATAGTAAATGGTATAAATATCTTCTCCATTAAAAATAATGAATTATTCATACATATACCTATTTGTATGAATATATATATTAATATAATTTTAAACTAATCAATACTATTGAACTTATTTCTTATTAATTTGTTAAACAAAAACCTTTCATGAGAAAAAAATCTTAATAACCATATTATAGTTAATAATCCATATAAAAATATCAAACAAAATAAATTATCTCCACTCATATTAAAAAATTATTCTTCATCATCAATATCAAATCCTTCTTCTTCATACATATATTCACAACAAGGATAACGTCTACCCTTTTCATCTAATGAACACCAAATTTTACCTTCTTCAATCCATTCAATTGGATAATCTTCTTCCGTAGGAAAATCAGGTTTATCTAAAGGTGGGAAGTAAGCATTTACATCTACATATCTATGATTACATTCACAATCTCTTGGAACACAATTTTCACAATGATAAGGGCTACTTTTATCAATGTATTCAGGCATATACCAGTAAGTAGCCAAATTTCCACACTTTTTACAAACTTCTTTATTATTCATAATAATATTCCCATTTAAAACCACTTACAATTTCTTTACTACCATTCAAAGCATCACTGATTCTTGATACTCTAGTTATGTTTTTAGCTTCTTTTAATGACTTAAAAATATTAATTATTTCATTATTTAAATTTTTTTGTACTATTTTCCTAGCAGAAGAACTATTTTTCAGTTGAAAAGCTCTGATTTTTTCCTTTTGTTCTTCTGTCATTTTATGTTTTTTTTTATTCTTATTTGAGTTACTAATTTTTTCTTTATGTTCATCAGATAATGGACCTAATTTTTTCCCCTTATTCCATGGCTTTTTACCCATGTTAGAATTACTAATTTTTTCTTTTGTTTCCTTAGAAACTTTACGATTTTTTAATGTTGCTAATGCTTTTTGTCTAGTTTCATTACTTATTATCACCTTATGTGTTCTTTTCTTTCCTAACCAATATTTTGGATTATTTTCCCCTGACATTCTTTTAGACTTTTCTAATTTTAAGTATTCATACATTTTAGAAGATACATTAACTCTTTCCTGATTAGGGCTTTTAACATGACACATCATACTAAATGCTGAAAATAATTTGTTATTTTCAGGATATATAAAAAATAAAATTCGATGTGCTAAATAGTGTTCTCTTGCAGTTAATAAAACTAAATTAGACTTATTATTACTACCACCTAAACATTTTGGTAAAATATGATGTTTTTCATAATAGATTTTATTATTTTTAATTCTATTTTCTAATTTTGCTTTGATCATAAGTTGATCATATATTTTTTGATAATTCATATAATATATATTATATTATATTCGCTACCTTACCACAATTACAAAGTTCTTTCTCCATCTTTTCTTTCTTTTATTTGTCTTAATAATGATACTATCCTATGATTAGGATAGATCAATGGATTATCTCTAAGAATATTAGTATATGGTATTTCAAAATATTCTGAAATAAACTTAATTACTCCACCACTTCTACTTTGACCTGCTTTACAATGAACTAAAAATGTAGCTTTATCTTTATTATTTTCAATAAAATTAAAAATAATCTCAGCTTGTTATTCACTCATAGGATATTGAGGAACATATCGTAAACTACCAATAATAGGTGTATTAAATACTTCATCACAGTCATCAAATCTTAGTGAAAGAACATTATCATTATTATTAAGAGTAAAAGGCATAAATTCACATTCTTCCAAATCAGTATTGCCAATTTGGATGAAAGCGGTATTATGTTCTTTTACGTTATCGTTAGTGATTCCTAAGCGTTGAATTTCTCTTATGAATTTATTATGTGAAACTGCATAGATTTTTTTCATTATATACTATTTAAGATTTTTTCTAAATTAGTTTCTCTGTTCATTATTTTTTGATATAATTTTATATATTTAGATATATCTGAATAAGTAATATTTATTCCAACATTAATAATATTCCAATTTTCTATTGGTAAATTCATGTAGTTAATACACTCTTTTTCTAAGAGAAAATTATCTATTATTTCAAATAATTTGAATTTTTCTTCAAATATTTCAATAAAACGATTTTCTAAAGAAAAGCTAAAAACATATCCATCAATCCAAAAAAAATGATGATAAATTTTATCATAAAAATGAATAGTAAAAAACTTATAATTTTGCCAGTTCATAACCTTTACCAATTTTTATTAAATCAAAACCTGTTTTATTAAACAAATCAATTACTTCATCTTTACTACTTTCTTTTAATTTAAGAATGTAATTAAATTTAGCATCAGTTATCTTATTATCTTTACCAAAACCTTTTTTAAAGGTAAGTAATAAACTCAAATTATCTAATTTCTCAAATCCTAAGTATTTTTTAAAATCTTCAATAGTATTGAATTTAACCCCATTATTATACCAATAAATTAATGAAGTGCTAGTTTTATTTGTATGTATTAATTTACTATTTAAATTATATACATATTTATAAACATGTATAACACTATCTATTATTTTAATAGCATAAGTTTCATCTTCATGCCATTTAGTAAAATGATACACTCTTTCTTCCTTAAAGTTTACTAAATAATTTTGATAATTCCTTATTTCATGACAGAAATAATATAAATCATCAAATATATTAAATACTTCTTCAAAAAGTGAATGACTTTTAGTTTTTAAAATAGCTTCATCAGTATCTTGTCTTGAATCAATTAAAAATTTATCATCTTTGTAATTAGAATTTGATAAGTTAAATCTTCTATTAGAAGATATTACCAATGATTCCCAATCTAATTTAACACAAGCCTCTGCCATTTTTTTAACATAAGACAAATTAACATACTCATTAACAGTATGTTCATTATACACCCCACACGATATATTTACAACTTCTGTAATTATATCAACAAAAAATGCTGAATCAGTATAATAACCTGTATTATCTTTTACTAAGTCAATTCCTAATTTACTAAATTTATTAATTAATTGACCAGCAAACATATCAGAACAACAGTCTCTAGCAATCTGTCTAGTTACTAATTGTCCTTTTTCTTTTCTATCAAAAGATATAGCTCTTTCATATCTAAAGAAATCTGCTTTATGAGTTTCAATAGCCATTAAAGAACCATAAGGAAAGTTTCCATGAACTGCGGATTCTTCTCCAACAAAGAAATAATATAAACCAGGAATTTGGTTTTCAATCATATAAAATAAGATTAAACAACCTGCTTTATTATCACCCCCTAATATAGTAGTTTTATCAGTAGATACAAGAACTTCCATATCACTACTATATGTAATAATATGTTTTACTTTTTCATATTTATCTGATGCGGTATCTAAGTGAGCGGTAAATAAAGTTTTAGATTTACCAATTACATAAAAATAATTACCCCATTGGTCTTTTTGAAAGCCATTAGGTAAAAGTCTTTCTAATGTATGTTCGTATCCAAAGGGTATTGTATATTCTGTAAGTGCTAAAAATGTTTTTAGAAAATTCATTTAATTTGAATTTAGAGGTGTTAAATCTTTATTAAGATCAATATTGTTTTTAGTGAATATATTGTTTTTATTATAAACACTATCCTTTGATAAAAATGTTGTTTTTTGGTTTTTGTTATTTTTGTTTCTCTCAAAAAACTTTAGCCATTCGGTAAACTTCCTCATATAAATCGTTTTAATCTTTTTAATAACTCACTTTCAAACTCACTTAGGGTTGCTTTTGCTTCTAAAGCAGCTACTATAACTATAATTTCTTCTCTTTGTAATTTATACATATTTTTTATTTTATTTATACAAATATAACTAATTTTTTTAAGAATCCAAAAATTATTTTGAAAAATGAAATCTTATTCCAAATACATTTATTGGACCTCTATCTTTATTATAGGCTGGATTAATTATATATTGATAATCAAAACTTATTGATAATATCTTTACTAAATAAATAGAGTAATAAGTTTCTAGTATTTGTTCACTACCATAATTTATTAATTTACCATCACCTATAATAAATCCATAATGACCTGATGCTAAATATTTTTTATGTGAATCTGATATATCATTTTTAACATAAGCTATACCAAAACAATCATTATTTCTTTTCCATAAAGACCCATCTAAAGTATTACCTATAGTAATTGATTTATCTATTTCAGTGAAACACCAAGATTCATTTTTTCCATCATTCCAACTTGTTTTAAAAAATTGGTTAGTCTTTTTATAATGGTTTTCAACTCCTATATAATATCCTGTTTTTGTTGTAATACAATTTAAACTATCTATACTTTTATTTAAAGATATAGCTAATTCATAATTACCCATATTAGATATGTTTTTATATATTCCTATATGAATATCATTATCAGTATTTTTTAATAAATGAAAACCTTCTTTTGATATTTCTATAACTTGGCCATTATGATAATTATTCCATTTCATGTTTGCTCCATTTGCTAAATTTGGCATAGCCACATTAGCATATTTTATGAAATAACTATTATATTTAGTTATAAAACATAAACCTTCTGTATAGCCTCTTGTATTAGCAGGATAATCCCATGATCCATCTCCCATTATACTCCAATTTAAGAATTGTGTACGTGGATCATGGCTTATTTTAGAATTATCTAAAAAATCAGTCAATGAAAATTTACCTCCAATAATTGAAATATAATTTTTATATCCATACTCTTTTATTATATTTTGATCCTCATCTACATCTTCTTTTTTAGAATCTAATGGAAATCTTTGTTCTATATATATTCTAGCTATATAAGGACTTAACTTAGGACTACCTACACGATATATTTCACCATTTACAAATCCTGCTATTCCTTGTGTTTTACTTAAACCTTTACCACCAGATGCTTCAGGATCAAAAGAAATATAAGTATTTTTATACTTATAAGTTAAATAACCAGTTATAGTTAACGATGTTGCTATGGGTTCATTACTTTTAAATGATAATTCATCAGAGTATGGTGAATTAAAATTAGGATGATATTGAGGAATTATAGTTGATTGAAAATGTAAACTATAATTTTTTGAGGAATCTTGTCCAAGCATTACATTACATATAAGTAATGATATTATCAATAATAATTTTTTCATTTTATATATATTAAATATAAATTAGATTTTATCTACTAATATTATTTTCAAGAATATATATTTCTTGATAGAATCAGGTATTTCTCTCACATAATTAACTTGTCTGAAAGAATAAAATAATAAAAATGACATATCTATTCTTTCAGATATAGACATTTCTTCAAAGTAATAAGGTATCATTATGACTTTATGGTCATTTAACTGAACTCTAAAAAAGTTTTTACTTAAACCTACTAAATGAATACTTTTCAAGTATTCATTATAATTTATATCATCAAAGTTTAATACACAATTAAAATTTTGTAATAAATACAGTTGAGTATTTCCATCTACTTTTTTAGTAAAATGCTTTTTTGTGTATAAAAATACAGGAGTTCTTATACTAAAATCAATTATATTAACCACTATAAATGTAGTTAATATAATTAAAATTGATTGATAGTTTCTATCTATATGAAAATCTTTTATTAAAATAAAAGATAGTATAATTCCAATTATTCTTGATGTCCAATCGGAAAATATTGCTTTAAGTGTATTCAATACTATTTTTTCAAAAAAAGTATTGATTTTATTAGATTTAATCATTTAATATATTATTGATTTTAAATTCTCTTTTTAGAGAAATATTATTAAATACTTTAATAAATTTGGTATGAGGACTTTGATTTTTAATACAAAGTATCAACCAATAAATATCATGTATTGGAGCATTGATCTCTATAGATTCATTACGATAATGTATAAATGATATAATCTCATCTTTAATTAAAAAATGTATTCTATAATAGTCATGAACAGTATATATTTTACTATTATGTTCAATCCCACTTTTTTCATCTACATGAGATTCAAATTCTGTTTCTAAAATTTCTTTAATCTTCATTTTTATTACTTAAATAAATTGCTAACATGCCTGCTTCTAAAAAGAATGTAGAGTGTATAAAATTAGTATGTACCATTAGTAATCCTGTGATTAGCGAAGCGATACTAAAAACAAATGTTAATAAAACTGTGAAGTGATAAAATAATTTTGCCATAATTAATATATATATATTGTTATATTACAAATATACAAAAAAATTTTAAAAAACAAAAATGAAATATTTAGAATTATATGAAGCCTTCAAAAAAAAGAAAAAAAGTTATTACTTCGGGAAAAGAGAAGGACCAGAATATAAAGGAGAATATATTTATTTAACTGATGATTTAGGATTTGCTGGAAGTTTTGCTACCAAATCACCTTATACCGTATATGAATTTAATTTGAAATTTGATGAAAATCTTATATTTACATTAACTAATTATCACCATAAACAAAAATTAGCACAAGTAGTTGATAAAAATGTTATAAATTCAATTATGAATACAAGAGATGTAGAAATGGATTGGGCATCATTAGGAAATATTTGTAATGATGAATATGAAACACCCGAAGAATTATTACAATCATTGGGTTTTAAGGGAGTTCGTTTAAGAGAACGACCTAATATATATTCTGTTTTAGTTTTTGATATGGATGATGTGTTATTAATTAAAAAAATAGATATGGAAAGTCCTGAAATGAAAGAATATATGAGTAAATGGTTTAAGAAAGTAGAAAATGATTGGAATTTATAATAATTATTTATATTATATATATCATGATCTTGCATGAATCCGAATTTATTACATACTGATATAAAAAAACACCCGAAATTTTTCGGGTGTTTTTTGTTAAAAATCTATTTTTAAGTCAGGATAGTATTGATGTACTACTTGTTTTACTTTATCAGGAGTACTCAAAATATGCGAAGGATTAGTATCTTTAGGGTCAGAAAATTTATTTGAACCTAACCAAGCTTCTTCAACTAAAATCCCATTCTTTTTATATTGAATTACTTTCCAATAAAAATCAGGCATATATAAATTATCAATTCTAACAGGATTTGATTTACTAATCAAACATCCAGTCCATACCTTAGTATCTCCATATGTAGGGGCTACTGTTTTTAACACATACATCTCAACTGCTTCCCATTGGTGTTCATTAAAATATGATACTTGTGGATTTGTATTTTCTAAATACATACTTTCATACGCAGCAGTTGAATCAAAATCCATTGCTGAATAAGGAACTACATGTCCTTTATCTATTTTTTTATCGGGGTGATTATGATTCCAATTATAATAAGCATCATTAGTTACTATATCTTGAATATATTCTGGAATTAAAGGATCTTGCCTAAATGTAGCAAACCCTTTTCTGTCTAATGCTTTGGTATTATCAAGAGATATTAAAGCATGTTCTTTAGTTTGGATATAATAACCCAATATTTCTGCTCTTTGAGCTGTATCATACTCTGAGGTATAATATGTGTGTTTAATTTCTATTACATCAGATTTTCCCCCACTAAAGTTTAAGAAAAAAAATGATAATAGTATTAAAGGAATTGTGAATAATATTTTCTTCATTGATTAAATTATTTTAGTGTATATATAATTATATACTTTTTTCCTTTTAAACTTTATCAACATTAAAAATTCCTAAAATTTCCATACCAAACAATAAATCTTGCGCTAATGGAAAAATAAAAAAAATCCGAATTAATTTTTTAATTCGGATTTTTTACTAATAACTCACTTTCACTTCTATCTGTTAAGTAATCCATTATATACTCTACTTTAACTTTATCATGTATAACTCTACCATTATTACCAAATCTATTTGCAAAAAACTTTGCTATCTTTTTATCTAATGTCCATGATAATATATCTTCTGCTACACCTTCACCTCTATACGCCATAATATAACCATTTTCATCGGGTTTAATTATTTTGTGTAATTTATCCATTCTTTTTTTCCAATCAGAAGATTTGAATCTTGTAGCAAATACTTTATCTAAAAAGTCAGAATCAAACATTTCAAAACCAAATTCTGAACGCATATATAATTCTATAAAAACTTCATATTTTTGATCGTCAGGTATATCATTATATGTTTCTATATACATAGGTATAACAATCTTTTTATCTGCTAATCTAAATATAGATTCATAATCTTTTTCAGATAAATATTTATTAATATGTGTTTCTTGATATTCTAATCTTTTATCTACCATCATCATCTTAGCGGCTTCTAATGATAGAAAACCAAAGAACTCTATATAAATAAAATCTTTCCAATATATATAAGGGTATAATGAGTTATTTGGGTCAAAGTAAATATAATTTGGATCTAAATTAACAAAATCAGTAATATCTTTGATATTTTGTTGAGTAGGGAAGCCTTTTTTATCTAATACTTTTTTAATAGGAATTAATTTAGACTTATTTAAAGCTGCGTGAGAATCTTTAAATAAATCATGTATATAATTTGACTCAAATGCTTTGAATGTTTTAATCTTTTTCATCATATTTAGATCTTGTTATATTACCATCTTTATCTAAAACAAAAACATCTATTAATCTAGCAGTCATTGTTATACTTTTTCCAGTAACTGTAAATCCTTCAACATTATAAGTTTTAACTAAACCTCCTTTTATTGGGAGTTTTCCTATTCTTCTTATTTCTTTATCTTCTCTAATTATAGATAAATTTCCTAATCTTATTTTAAATGGTATTTTACTTACAATTTTTTCAAATTTAACTTCAACTGATTTTTCGTCTTTTTTATATTGAACTATTTCACTAATAACTCTTTCTTTAATATTTAAGTCAGGAGTGTATAAAATAGTACCTTTGCTAAGTAAAACTAATTCTTTTTTGAAAAGATTTTTCCATTCTTGAGGTATAAATTTAAATTTAAAATCAGGATTTTTTATTTGTTCATTTAATAAGTTTTCCCATTGAGGAACACTATAAATAAAATATGTAGTTTTACCTTCAACCAAGTTATATTTAATATCTACATAACCCTCAACATAATCTTCTACTTTTAGATTATCATATTTTGGATTTACTCTATTTTTATCACATTGTTTTTTAATAAAAGGTAATGCTGCTTCTCCCTCTGGATAAAATAATATAGTTTGTGCTGTTTTATTTTTTATAACTATCCATATATTAGTACCTTGTCTAACAATATCTTTTATTTTAATTGGTATAATTTGTCCTTTTTTCTTTTCAGCTTCTTTAGATTGAATTATATCAGAAATTAATATAGGAGAATAGTATTTAAAACTATCCCCAACTTTAACTTCAAATGCCATTTTACCTAAATTAACAAAACTATGGTTACTATTTGTTTCTATGTTCCAGATTTTATCATTATTTGTTATTGCTTGAATAGTATATTGAACTTTATTAAAAAAATCTAACTCAGATTCTTCTAAATTTTTAGAATTTGATAATTCAAAAAATTTTTCTAAACTAATTTTTTTATTTAATAAATCTCCTTCTTTAGAAACTTCCACTAATTCTTTACATTCCCAACCTTTTGGGAATTTACTACTTTTATGATTTGCTCTTGAATCAGGATTATCTAAAGTTGTTCTATCCGAATAGTGTAATGTGTTAGTTATTGATTCTAATACAAACTCTTTAAAATTAAATATATTTATCATACTATTATATATTATTTTCTTATATCAGGATTGTTTTTATTAAATTGCGTATTTAACCCATTTGCTAATTTTATTAACTTAGGATCAAATACTACATAATCATCATCTAATTTAATAGATTCATATCCTCTACCTTCTATCTGACCTAATGTTAAAGGTTCATATTCTTTCCATCCTGCAACTTTTTTTGCACTAATAAAAACTGGTATTACTATTTTTGATTTAAAAGCACCTGATTCCCCTCTTAAAATCTTATCTTTGTTAGATGAAAACCAAAATATGCCTTGTGATGAATATTTATAATTGAATTTATTAAACATTTTTTCAGTTCCGTGATAAACTACTAAAGGTTCTCCATTTTCATCAAGTATTTTAGATGAATTTTCTTTATCATTTTCCCAATCCCCAAACCAATTAGTAAATGATTTACTTCTTACTAAATTCCATTGAATTGAATTTAAGTTAGATATATTTCCATTTGGAGCTAATAAAACTTTATTATTTTCATTAAATTGTTTAAAACTAAAAATCATATCTTATATATTAATATATAAGATATGATAAATAATGATATGAAAAAAACTATAGATTTTCTTAAAGACAAAAAGAAGATTTTATTTCTATTAACATCTAATAGATGGAATGATGAAATACCTAAATCTTCTCAATTAGCTTATAATATAAAAAATGAACTGATAAATAAAGATATAGAAATTATCAATGTCGCTGACTTAAAAATACTTCCGTGTGAAGGAAACGTATCTCAAATTGATAAAGGGAATCATTGTGGATCTAAAGAATCTAAATTAGATAATAAAGAAAAAAATCCATCAGGAAATCATAGATGTTGGTGCTCTTTTAACAATGATTCAGATGAGTTATGGAAAATATCTAAAGTTCTTTTGGAATCTGATTGTGTTTTATTTTTTGGTTCTATTCGTTGGGGAAAAATGAACGCTATTTATGCCAAACTAATAGAAAGATTAACTTGGTTAGAAAATAGACATACTTCTTTAAAAGAAACTAATTTATTAGAAAATATAGATTGTGGGATTATATCCGTAGGACATAATTGGAATGGTAAAGAAGCTATTGAATTAGAAAAGAAAGTCTTAACTTTCTTTGGTTTTAATGTAATTGATAATTTATGTTGGTCTTATCAATGGACTAATGATTATAAAGACGAGAGTTTAAAAGGATATAAAAATGATTCTAAAGATTTCAAAAAAATAATAGTGGACTTATTTAAGAAAATCTTAAAGTTTAAGGATTTCAAATAAATCCACTATTATAACTATTTTAATATTTCTTTTAGTTTAGATTCAATTATCATTTCTGTTTGAGGATTGGTAATTGAACTAGCAACTAACAAATAATCCACAAATTCAGAATACATTTCTTTATTCTTAGAATCCACACCTGATGCTATTGCCATCTCGTGATTGCCTATATAACTTCTAATAGTTTTGATTTTTTCTATATGAGCAGCAACCCCAGTTGCTGAACCACTTGTAGTTATAACATCCATATAATTAGTAGCGGTTTCACATACTAATTGTAATTCATCTTTAGATGGTTGTTTTTGGTACTTAAAAGCAACCGCTCCAAAGTATTTTATATTTAAGTGATTTAATTCTTTAATTAAATCAGCTTTAGATAAATCATCAGGAGTTATGTATGATTTATCTACCCAAAGAGCATCGGGTTTGATACTCATTGAATTAACAACTGCCATTGCTTCGGGTGTGTCTAATTGTAGAAAGTTCAATCCGATTTTAATATCATAAATTTCTTTAGATAAAGTAAAATAGGTTTGGAGTGTTTCAACACATTTCGGACCGAATCCGTGATTTATTAAAAATACGAAGTCAACTCCGTTATCTTTACATAAATCTAAATTATATTTTACCTGATTAAAATCTATTGTATGGATTACAGGTACTATTTTAGTTTTCATTTTATTTATTTTTTAACATACCATAGAAAGGAAGCTGCTGCTAATATAAACATTACCCAATTAACTATATTCATATTTGTTTGAGAAAACAAATATGCAACTACAAAACCATTTATAAATATTGGTAAATCTTTTTTCATATTAACCTCCAAATTGATTTGTAAAATCATACCAACTTTGTCCATACACAGCAGAAACTACTGTTTCATAGATATATACTGAATTATCTTCATCATTCCACTCACGTTCTTCAATATCATCTAAAATAGATTCTAAAGTTTTTAGAACAGGTGCCCAGTTTATATTTTGTTTAGGAATAGGTCGCTTACCTCTAATATCATCAAAATTATCAGGTGCATCAGGATATAATTTCTTTAATAATCCTGTTTGTTTTAATGTTTCAAAATCTTCTTTACTTAAATCTTTTAAATCTATCATAATTTTATTTTTAAATCCAGTTATTATTTAATAAAAATTCTTTTGGTAATAAATATCCAAAAGAAAACATTAATCTTGGTTTCATACCTTCCATTTTTACAGTAGAATGAGTTTTTAATCCAGCAACACATATCCAAACCTCATTTTCTTCAACATCTATAACTTCATCTTCAATTATAGGATTACCACCAATTTCAGGTTTACTTAACATTACATTAAACTTAGTATGTATTAAGTCATTAATATTTCTATCGGTATGAGGAATACATCTATATCCATTATCTCCACCAGGGGCATACATTAAAACAATTCCGAAATCAGGTTCTGTTATTGTATCTAAGGGTAGGTTGAAAAAATTTTTTATTTTTTCCTCTAACAGTCTTAGATCGTTATTGGGAAAATCAATAAATTCTGTATTATTTTCCATATTAATCCTACCATAGATAAGACCTTCATGGAAATGATTTTGTTCTTTTTTAATTAAATCTTCGTTATTTAACACCCAATTTAATATATTATTACTTAATTGTTTATCAATAAAATAATTAGATTTTATTTGGGGTGTCCCAAAGCTCGTTATGTTTTTCATCACTTAAATATGTCTTTATATAATTTTGAATTATTGAACATTTTTCATATTCTTCTTTTAGTTCGTAATTCAAAATTAATTGATCTAAATAGTTCCTTGAATAAGGAATACCTATATCATTCACTCGTTCACCATTTGTAATTCTTACAAACTCGTCCTCCGTTATTTTTTCCAATAACGTTTTAATTAGCATCAAATCCTCGTTTAGATCCATATATTCAATAAATTTCATTTATATAAGCAAGTTTTGCTTAATTTATTACCTATCCTAATCTTTGAATAATTAAATTTTTTCAAAGACCTACGCCATCTAAATTTTGCGTAGTTTTTGTAAAGTAGTTTCCAATTTAAATCATTTAAATTTTGAGCATCATTCAATATCGTTTTACCAATAATTGATTCCAAAGTGTCAATATCTTTAAGATAAATTTTTGGGTAGAAACTACTTCCTTTTTTATATTTATTAGATCCACGCCTACCAATCTCGATTGAGGCAGCAATCGGATCAAATTCTTCATGTTGTATATTCCCTATAAAACTCGTATAAACAGGATTAACTTCTATAAGATTCATTCCTGATAAACATATCTCTTTACGGATTTTTTGTAAAATTAATTCTTTATTCCATACATTATTTATTTTTCTATTATTAACTTTTTTACCATCAATATCTGTGAAGTTAAGTTCTTCCATAACAAAATTATAAACTCTATAGTGTCTTAATTTCTCAAATAATCTTGATAATGAGTATAAAATCTCAGCCTTTCTTTTATTAGTTTGTTTAAGATTTTTTTCATGATTTGTTGATAAACCTAAATTTTTATTATTATTTGAATAATCTATATAAAATTTTTCTAAAAAGATTTGTTTATCATTTTTTGAATCAAATATAGAAACACCTATACCATCAGGGTTCATATCAATTGAACAATAACGATTTTTTATTTTCTTAACTGATAATTCTTCTTCTAATTTCTTGTATTCAATAGAATACATATCTTTTATAACTTGTTTATCAGTTATTCCTTTTTCTTTAATCTCTTTTTGAAGATTTGATTTAATTTCTTTTAACCTCTGATTAATTCCTAAATAAGAATTTAAATCAAAAGTTAAGCAAACGAAATCTTTATTAATTGTTGTTGATATAGAAATTTCTTTATCATCAATAAGATATTGAAGTTTATTAAAATCAATACGTTTATCTTTATATTTATAAAGTTCTATTATACATTTTTCTTTTCTTGAAGGTTTATAAATTAATTGATTATTTGTTAAATTAAAATCAATAAATCTATTACCTTTATAATTTGCCTCACCTATTATATAGATATTTCTTTTTCTACTTTCTTTCCATTCTTTGATTTTTTTATCTTTTCTAATACCTTTGTTAGCGTCTTTAGTTATACTTTGTAATAAAGATCTTTTACCAAAGACTTCTGAATTTTTAATAGATTTTTTAAGAAATTCAATTTTATTAGTCCAATTAAAGATATTTTTATGATTATTTGAATTTTCTATTGATTTATAGAGTTCATTAATCCTATTGAATTTCTTTTTGTTATTAGATATTTCAATATCTTTCTTGATTTTAACTTGGTTAAGAACCGACCTCAATTCAATTTCATTTATATTAAATTTTAATTTAACATCATTTAAAAAATCTTTATCTTCAACTTGTTCAAAACACTTATAAAGATAATTATAACAACCTGTATACATAAATATCTTATTATCTATCAATTTTTCATTTGATAAACTTTTAATCTTTATTTTTAAAGTTATTATATTAGACTCGTTAAAATTCATATAATATATATATATTAAATATATACATTCCTCGTTCATTTATTCTCCTTGATTTTTCAAAAATTCCATTTCTTCTTCACTTAAAGAAGAAATTCCAAAAGCACTTATTTTATCCAATAACATATCAACATTGAATTTCACATCATCAAAATCCAATTCAAATTCTTCATCATCCTGAAATTCTTCTCTAGGATTAACAGGTTCAAATGCAATTGAAGCTAAGTTCTTGGAGATAATATATTCACCAAAAACTACAACATCATTAATCTCATTGTAAAAACGAGTGTTAATCTCATTTAACAATTTATTGCTATGATTTTCATTTAAGTATCTTGAATCAGTTAAGAACTCATCTCCAGATGATAGATAAATCATATTCTTTTTTAAGTCAATAAGAATGTCAATTTCTCCATTAACTAAATAAACATAGTTGTTTACTCTTTTGGTAAAGGAAACATCACCCATATTATCAAACACTTTGTCAAAAGCATCTTTTACTCTTTTGTTTTTGCTATTTAACTCTTTGTTGATTATATGATTTGAATATTTCAAACCTGCATAAATTCCGATTGATATACCTGAGATACCTGCGATAATAATGTCTATCATATGTTATTTTTTTATTTATATACAAATATACAAAAAAATTTTGAATTAATCTAAAATTTTTTTGTTATATATTAAAAAAGAGATTTATTAACCATAAATCTCTTTTCTAATATTAACCAATATATCATTAACTTTTTCCATATCTATTGAATCAGACAAAGTTGATGTTTTGAAATTTTCATTTATTTCTTTTATTATAGACTCTGAATTATCTATCAAAGTTTGTAAATCTATCTCACCTTTTCTTATAGACAATAAATACTCACGATTTGGTCTGCGTATTATTATACCCTTACCTTCTGATATTTCTTTTGCCATTTCTAACAAACGAGCACAGTGCATCATGTTTTTACCATCTATCTTTTGGTTATGACCTTTAACATCAGTAAATCTTGCTTCGTTTCTTTCTTTCAACCATTTTTCATAAGAATAATAATCATCACAATGATTAGAATAAGCATCTTCATTGTATGAAACATATCCTAAGAAATAACGACCTGATAAGTTTTTAGGTATAGAAGAAGTTCTTATAGTATTAGAATCTTCAAATCCTATACCATTGAATCCTAAAACATTCTTACCTTTGATTATCTTAAATCCTTGAAAAGATACAAAGTTTATCAAACGATGTAAAAATCTGTTTAAACCATTTCTAAATTTACCCATTCTTTCATTATACATAGAATGAGATTGGAAATCATACCATAAAGCATATGAATCTCTTGCATGATTTAATTTAGATAAACCACAAAACTTTTGGTCTAAACCTCTATCTTCCAATACTTTTCTTAGAGGTACAGAGTTATTACCTTCAAATAGGTAAGCAAAGTCTATTGGTTCTTTACGAACTACTCTATCCATTTCCCAGTTTTGTTTCTTATCAGTTCCTTTAGCTTTCTTTATTTGAGAGTGAGCATAACCGCCAAAAGTTTTAGCACATCCTTTAGTTATAAACATATCTTTATTATCTAATATAGTTTGATATATTGGATGTTTATATACTATACAATCTTCAGGAGTGTTAAGTAATTCTAACATTGAAGGGTTTTGAACGCTAAGTAATTTTAATAATTTACCTACTTCATAGAATACTACATCATTTTTTTCATCGTTTATTTGGTCTACAACATTACCTGATAAAACATCTTCTAACGGAGCCACATATACACCTCTTCGATCTTCGTCAGAAGTGCTTATATTAGTTCCGTATGCTTGTGATCCTGTTATTGCTTCAAATATTATTAAGTTGTTATCTCTTAACCATTTAATATCCTTTTTCATGTATCTATATTTTTAATATATACAAATATACAAAAATTATTTCAAATAAAAAAATATATTTTAATATATAGATTAATGAAAATCTTAAATTATAAAAATTTTTCTTTAACATCTAATGGAGTAAATTCGCCTTATTTTAATAATTTAACTAATTTAGGAGAATCTTTGGAAGTTATGGGAAAAGTTTGCTTCGTTATAAATGAATATATTAATAATAATCCTAAATATAAAGTTTATTCAATAGGTGGTGTTAATAACTCCAAAGAAAATTTTTATAAAAATTGGATATCAAAACTAAATATAACTGAGTATAAAGTAGGATTATCAAAAACATATTTAATTAATAACTTACCATCTAAAGCTTATTATTTAATAATATAATTTTTACTATAAATAGTAATTAATTCTGTAATATTTTCGTTATGGATAATATCTGATATAACATTTGTCCATTTAGTATTTACTAAATATTTATTTATTTTACCTCCATGAGCTACTAATAATCTATGTTCGGAAGATTTATTAATAATATTTAGTGGATACCTATCAAAAAATTTAATTCTTTTATTACAATATTCAACTATTTGATTAAAATAAAAATCATAAAAAGTTAAATAATTATCTAATTTATAAATGTTTTTAAAAACATCTATTATTTCATAATAGATGTTATGACTATATTTTTCATAATATAATTTTTCATAATCATATTCAATATGATCTCTTATAAAATCAATCATCTGATAAATTTTATCAGTTTCATAATTAACTTGTTTAATTTTATATTTATCGGTTAATAAAGTTTTATCATCTTGTAATATTGAATTAATTTTTAACTCTCTTAATAATGAATTAAACTTAATATAATTAACATATTTTATTTGATAATAATCTTGTTTATGTGTAAATTCGAATGTATAGTTATCTACTGATTTCATTACTCCATCAACTTTTTCTTTATAAGTAAATTTATTATAAGTTATTTCTATACAAGAAAAATTTTCATTTATAATATTTATATAAGTATTTTCTATAAATTTCCAAATTTCATTATAATAATAATCATTTATTATTATTTCATTCTCTAAAAAAATATCAATTTTATTCATAATGTATATAATAAAAAAATCTCCTTAAGGAGATTTTAAAATTTAGTGTTATTATAACATTCAATAACTCTTTTCTTAATAGTTCCACAATTTGCTCTAACTAAGTTAGGTGCGGAGGTGTATGTTGTTAAATAGGTAATTCTACCTAAGTCTTTTGGTTTTAGTAAAAATTCTGTATCATATACAGGAATACTAAAAAAGTTTTTGCTATGGGTTAGAAAATACCATTTATTTTCTACTTTTAGACCATAATGAACATCACTTTTATCTCTAAAACAATTATTTAATAAATGTAAGTGATAAAAATCTGTTTCATAGGACATTGCTAAAGTATATAAATACTCAATTGGTTTATTTACACAATTTCGTATATATGTTTCAAATTGAATGTTTTTGTGAAATTCGTATGCTTTTAGCATAACTTCTTTGAGAATAATTTCATTTAAGAAATTAAAGTCAATATTTTTTATGTATATTTTATATGTTCTTATTATCCCGTAAAATTTCTCTCTCTCAGTCATTTAATAATTTATTTAATACATTTTCTCTAATTCTATTATCTAATACCTTTAGAAATTCTCTAATATTTTCTGCTTCATCCCCGTCTGAATCCCATTCTAATTCTTTTAGAAGTTGTTGCTTAAACGATGGTAATGTAAAAACATCAGTTCCTTCAAAATCATCAGATTTTATATTAAAAAAATTAACAGGACAATATGCACCTATTAATTCTCTATAAAAAATAGCACATTATTCATCATTAAAGAAGAAGCATTGTTCATTTTCTCTATCAAAAAAGTAGTATATCTTAGTCATTTATTATTCTGTCTATTTTTTGTTCTCGTAATTTACTTTTTAGTCTTTTGTAACCATCACTTATTTCTTCATAATCTTGATTATCATCAAGATTTTTAGGGTCTAAATAAAAAGAATACTCAACTTCTAAATATTTAATGAAATCCTCAAGATTATATATTTCATCAGATGATATAGGAGAATTACTTGTAAGAGGTAATTCAAATTTGAAATATTCATTATCTAATACATCAATAAAAAAATTAGCACAATCTTCATCATCCAAATACATTACCTCCGAATCATATGTAAGAACATATATTTTATATTCCATATTAGTCTTTTATTATGTTATTAATTTTTTCTTCTCTAATAGATGCTTCATATTGTAATATAAAATCATTCATTTCCTTTCTTATATAAGAATCATCATCATAATCTTCTAATTCCTCTTTTAATTCATTAACATA
>Ga0316230_1001186_pt1 | contig 29155 bp, 28 predicted proteins | sample TBH18025metaG_FD_206004 | JGI IMG/M metagenome (GOLD analysis project Ga0316230, IMG submission 206004) | Freshwater microbial communities from Trout Bog Lake, Wisconsin, USA - TBH18025 | ecosystem: Environmental > Aquatic > Freshwater > Lake > Hypolimnion/Profundal zone | place: USA: Wisconsin...
GACGAGGGCCGGCATCGCAAAATGTTGCAGGTCGGTAATGTCATCATTCACGACGATGTCGAAATCGGCGCGAACACGGCCATAGATCGCGGTGCGCTCGGGGCGACCGTCATCGGTCAGGGCACGAAGATTGACAACCTGGTGCACATCGCCCACAACGTCGTCATCGGGCGGAATTGCCTGGTCATGGGCCAGGTCGGATTCGCCGGCAGCACGAAGCTTGGAGATTATTGCGTGATCGCCTCGCAGTCGGGCATTGCCGGCCACTTGAAACTCGGCAACCAGGCTATGGTCGGCGCGAAGTCCGGCGTCATGCGCGACATTCCCGACAAGGGCGTCGTGCTCGGCATCCCGGCCATGCCCGACAAACAGACCAAGCGCCAGATGATCGCGTTGCAACAGTTGCCGGAGTTGATCCGCCGCACGCGGGAACTGGAAAAACAGGTCGCCGAACTTCAGGCGAAAGTCGCAACTGAAATTCTTCCGCCCGCCTTGCCTGACGAAATCATCGCCGCAGCTTGATTCACGGCTTGGTTTTGGGTCATTAAGCCTGCGGCAAATGCTGGCGGGCTGTTTCGCGTTGCGACCACGGCCGGGGTCGGATAGTTTCCACCGAACTTACCATGAACGTCGCCATCGAAACTTTCAGTTTGACGCGGGACTTCGGGAAATTCCGTGCTGTCAACGAACTGAACCTGCGGGTCGAGGCCGGCCGTTTCTACGGATTTCTCGGCCCGAACGGCGCGGGCAAATCCACCACCATCAAGATGCTCACCGGCCTGCTCGCGCCCAGCGGCGGCACGATGCGCATCCTCGGCGAGGACGTCAGCGACCCTAAACGCGCGCTCGCGGTCAAGCAGCGCATCGGCGTCGTGCCGGAAAATCTGGCATTGTTCGATAACCTGACCGCGCGCGAATATCTCACCTTCATCGGACGCATGTATCTCCTGCCACGGGAAACTGTCCGCACGCGGGCGGAGGAACTGCTCTCGATGATGGATCTGGCGCACGAGGAGAAAAAACTGACGCTGGAATTTTCGCACGGCATGAAGAAGAAGCTTTCGCTCGCCGCCGCGCTGATTCCGAATCCCGACCTGCTGTTTCTTGATGAACCGTTTGAAGGCGTGGACGCGGTGGCCTCGAAAGTTTTGCGCGACACGCTCAAGCAATGCGTCGGACGCGGGGCGACGGTTTTTCTCACGTCGCACGTTTTGGAAATCGTCGAAAAACTTTGCACCGACGTCGGCATCATCGCGCAGGGGAAATTGGTGCATCAGGGCACGATGGAAGATTTGCGGCGCGACGGCTCTTCGCTGGAGGACAAGTTCATCTCGGTGGTCGGCAGCGACGGACATGAGGCGCAAAAATTAAGCTGGCTCGAATGAACCGCGAACAGCTCAAGACAATCCTGTGGCTGCGCTGGCGGCTGATGAGCAACCAATGGCGGCGCACCGGCGGCCTCGGCGCGGTGCTTACGGTGCTCGTCAGCGCGGGCGCGTTCATGCTGATGGCGTTTTGCTTCATCGGTGGACTGGCCGGCGGCATCTTTGGCCTGCGCGACGCGACACCGGCGGTGATGATGACGGTCTGGTTTGCCGTCACGGCTTTTTTCCTTTTCTTCTGGATGATCGGGTTGCTCACGGAATTGCAGCGCTCCGAGACGATAGATTTGCAGAAGCTCATGCACCTGCCGGTCGCGCTCGGGCAGATGTTCACAGTCAATTATCTCGTTTCGCATTTTTCGTTGAGCATCATTCTGAATGTTCCCCTCATGCTTGGTCTCGGCATCGGCCTCGCGATTTCGCGCGGGCCAGAAATGATTTTGCTGGTGCCGCTGGCGTTGAGCATGGTCGTGATGATCACGGCGTGGACGTATTGCCTGCGCGGCTGGCTGGCGACGATGATGACCAACCCGCGTCGTCGCCGCACGGTCATCATGTGCATCACGATGGCGTTTATATTGATCGCCCAAGGGCCAAACCTCTATTTCAATGTTTTTCAAAGACACGATTCGTTTGGGCAAAACTCCACGCCGGCAGAGCGGCAGCGTCAATATCAGGAGCGTGCCGCATCCTCCCAAAAAATGTTCGGCAACCTGGTCGCGGCGGAAGGTTTCGTTCCGCCGCTGTGGCTGCCGGTCGGCGCGCGGGCGCTGGCGGAAGGAAATCCGCTGCCGGCGGTGCTCGGCACGCTCGGCTGCCTCGGCATCGCGACGCTGGGTTTGCTCCGGGCCTATCGCGGCACGCTGCGTTTTTATCACGGCGAAACCGGCGGCAAGGCGGCGGTGAAGATTTCTGGCGATTCTAAAAAAGTTCTAGTTCCCCGCGACAAATCCAAAAAAGAATTTCTGGAACGTTCCATCCCGTTCGCGCCTGAACAATCCGCCGCGCTGGCGCTGGCCACGCTGCGTTCGCTGCTCCGCGCGCCCGAAGTGAAAATGGCCTGGGCGACTTCGTTCATCGTGACCATCGTCATCGGCGCGTCATTTTTATTGCGCGCCACCACAAACCTGCCTGATTCGGTGAAACCGTTCCTCGCCACCGGCTCCGTGGTGTTTCCAGTTTTTTTTCTGGCTCAGTTTTTTGCCAACCAGTTCGGCTTTGACCGCGACGGTTTCCGCGCCTTGATGCTTTCACCGGCGGACCGGCGGCTGATTCTGCTCGGCAAAAATCTCGCGGCGCTGCCGGTGGCCGCCACGTTCGGCACTTTGTTGATCGCGCTGACTGCGACCCGGCTGCACCTGCCGCCGCTGACCGTTTTGGCGACGCTGTTCCAATTTGTCAGCGTGCTGTTCATGGCCGGCGTGGCGGGAAATCTCCTTTCGATTCTCGTGCCTTATCGCATCCAGCCCGGCTCGATGAAGCCGACCAAGCTGCCCGGCCTCGCGATGCTGGTGCTGATGTTTTGCCAGATGCTTTTTCCCATGGCGATGGCACCGGTGTTCGCCGGGCCGCTCCTGGAACTCCTCTGGCACCGCCTGGATCTGCCGGCTTTCGTGCCGGTCAATCTGATCTGCTCGGCGCTGCTCTGCGGTCTCATGGCGCTGGTTTATCAGCAAACCCTCGCGCCCCTCGGCCGCCTGCTCCAGCGCCGTGAAACCAAAATCCTCGGCGTCATCACGGTGGAAGTTGAGTAGGCGCGTTGAGTCACGCTTCGTGTCGCGTCTTTTATCCGCCGTGCCTCACGCAAGGACAGTTTTGCCATTGGCGAATCCAATTTCACGATCTCCAAGATTAAATTAAACGACGGCGGCTTGGCATGAATCATGGTTCATATTCAGCAGGTCTTTGAAGAATGGAAAACCCGATTTACCCTGCCCTGTTCGTGATTGGCAACTTGGACCTTGAATGGGAATAACGCGATCTGGGACACCAGCCGTGATTGTGGCCGACACCTTGACTGGTCGTCGAAAGCCGTCCGCGCCGTCCCGTATGATGCAAAGTTCACAGGCACGGCTGCACACGGCAAGGGCGGGGTTTCATTTTTGACGCCGATGTTAAAGCGGCTGAAAATCGGAAACGGATTCTCCGATTTGTCAACCGCCGGCGCGAAATTATTTTTAAAAATTTTACTTGAGAATTTTGCCGTCCCGGCCGATAAATGAATCAGAAGCCAGCACGCTCTTTGAACAAAACAATTTTCCTGCCCTGTTCGTGATTCGAAACAATCCTTGAACCGTAAATAAAACGATCACGGAGCAAGTTGCGGTGGTGGCCGACATGCCTTTACTGGAAGTCGAATATCACCCGGCGAGTTCCACATGTAGCGATACATGTTCTAAGGATCTGTCAGACACGGCAAGGGTGGGTTTTATTTTAAGATTACCGGCTTGCCTTGGCACACCGGCAATCAAAGCCCGCCACCCGTTGCGGGCTTTTTTATTTTGGGCAAACGGCTTTTCGCTGCTAATTTCCAGACATGGCGCGCGACGACTTGTTTACCCAGCCGGCTGAAAAATCGCCGGAGGAAAAATCCGCGCCCGCGCCCGACAACTTCCGCAGCCAGCCGCTCGCCGCGCGAATGCGCCCGCGCAACCTGGATGAATATGTCGGCCAGTCGCACATCCTCGGCCCCGGCCAGCTCCTGCGCCGCGCGATCGAAGCCGACCGCATCCAGTCGCTGATTTTTTACGGGCCGCCGGGCACCGGCAAAACCTCGCTCGCGCAAATCATCGCGCGGCAAACGAAATCCAAATTTGAACGCTTGAGCGGCGTGGAATCCAACGTCGCCGACATGCGGCGCGTTTTGTCAGCGGCGACGAACCGGCTGGAGAACACGGGTCAGCCGACGATTCTCTTCATTGACGAAATCCACCGGTTCAATAAATCGCAACAGGACGTTTTGCTGCCGGACGTGGAAAGCGGCGTCATCAAGCTCATCGGCGCGACCACGCACAATCCATTTTTCTTCGTCAACTCGCCGCTCGTATCGCGCTCACAAATTTTCGAACTGCGCCCGCTGACGGAAGAAGATTTGTTTTCGCTGTTGCAGCGCGCGTTGAAAGACGAAGAGCGCGGACTTGGCTATCTGAAAATTGCCGCCGATGAAAATGCGCTGCGACATCTCGCCAAAATTTCCGACGGCGACGCACGCAAGACTTTGAACTCGCTGGAAATCGCCGCGCTCACAACCGCGCCAGAAAAATCCGGCGAAATCAAAATCACGCTCGCCGTCGCCGAGCAAAGCATCCAGAAAAAAGCCGTCGTCTATGACGGCGATGGCGACGCGCATTACGACACCATTTCCGCGTTCATCAAATCCATGCGCGGCAGCGATCCCGACGCCGCGCTTTACTGGCTCGCCAAAATGATCCATGCCGGCGAAGACCCGCGCTTCATCGCGCGCCGCATCGTGATTTGCGCGGCGGAAGATGTTGGGCTGGCCGACCCAATGGCGCTGGTGCTGGCAAACGCCTGCCTCGCCGCTTCGGAATTTGTCGGCTGGCCGGAAGCGCGGATTCCGCTGGCCGAGGCGACGATTTACATCGCCACGGCGAACAAGAGCAACTCCGCCTACAAGGCCATTGACGCCGCGCTGGACGACGTAAAATCCGGCCGCACGATTCCCGTGCCGGAACATTTGCGCGATGCCAGCTACCAAGGCGCAAAACGGCTCGGTCATGGTCAGGGCTACCAATACGCTCACGACGGCAAGGATCATTTCGTGCCGCAGGAATATCTGGGCGTGGACAAAACGTTTTACGAGCCGACCGAACAAGGCGTGGAAAAGAAAATCAAGGAACGTCTCGCCAACTGGCGGAAACAATTTGCGGAAACGAAAAAACAGAAATAGCCACGGATGAAACACAGATTGAACACAGATGCTGTATGAAAATAAATCCGCCAAAGATAACAATTGATGAAAATGCGCCTTTCAAAGAGGCGCTATTTGGCCGCGAGGAATTTGCAAAGTCACTTACAAATCTTATCCAAAACGTTTCAGAGAGTCTCGTTATATTTGTAAATGCACCATGGGGTGCAGGGAAATCAACTTTTTCAGAGATGTGGCGTGCCTATCTAAAGCAGCAAAAACAAGAAGTGATTTATTTCGACGCTTATGCCGCAGATTATTTTGATGATCCATTTGTTTCGTTCTCTGGCGAAATACTTGCGCTGGTAGATAAACGTTTGAATGAAGGCAAAGGATTAATTGAGCGCCGCGAATTCAAAGAGACAGCCATTGGCGTTGGAAAACGACTTGCTGGTCTCGCTGCAAAAGTTGGCCTGCGAGCAATTACGCTAAATGCTGTCGAGTCGGCTCACTTGGAAGAGTTGAGTGAAATTGCTACAGGCGTTTCTGAAATTGGAGCGGATGTTATTGAAAAAGAAATTGAAAATTATACTGAAGAAAAAGACGCCTTAAAAAATTTCAAGGAAAGTCTGGCGAAACTTGCAACGAAAATTAGAGAAGAGCAAGGTTTTCCCCTGACAATAATTGTTGATGAGCTTGACCGGTGCCGTCCTGATTTCGCTCTCCGACTATTGGAAAGAATTAAACACCTTTTCGACGTTGAAGGCGTCGCTTTCATTTTGTTGGTCAACCGCAATCAGATTGAAAGCTATATTCGGACTGTTTACGGAAATGTAGATGCTGACGCTTATCTGCTCAAATTTGGTAGCCTGTTCATTGATTTGCCAAACAAGCAACCTTTGCGTTCATTTTATTATCAAACTGGGCGCAAGGAGTATTGTCAGCGACTTTATGCTCATTATGAATTTTCTCCAAGAGTTAATGATGGCGGCTTTCTCATCACTTGCGCTGCAATTTTTTCCGATCATTTTGATTTAACGCTGCGAGAAATTGAAAAAGCGTTTGCGGTTATGGCTTTGTATTTTGGTTCTTTGCCAAACAATCAATTTGCTAATCCGCTTTTGATTGCGCTTCTTTCTATCTTGAAAATTAAACGGCCAGACCTTTATCAATCTTTGAGCAAGGGCACGATTTCGGCAAATCAGTTTTCCCAGCAAGCAGAAATAAATCAGCTGAAGGCCAGCGACCAGAACTTTAACCTCGATTGGGCAAAAGATATGTTGAATTACTGTTTGATGACTGACACAGAATTGGCGACAGCGAAAAATGAGGCAGTGTTAAACAATAAAGGCGATACATTTGGTGATATGCAAATGTGGGTTCGCGGAAATCGCAATCAAGCAATTCCGACGTTATGTTGGCAAATGGATCGGTTTTCGTTATTACCTCGTTCCAGTTAATCCGTGTTTCATCCGTGAAAATCCGTGGCTAAAAATGATTTCTTCCATCGCAAATTCCAAAACCGACCTGCGCCAGAAAATCCGCGCGCAGCTTGAAAAAATTTCCCCGGCGGTGCGGCAGGCTTTTCCCCATTTGCCAATGGCCGCAGCATCGTTTAGCTTTGCCGCATGAAGACGCTTACGGCAATCATTTATCCCGGCGAAACCAAACGCTGGCTGGTGGCCTACAATCCCGAAACCGGCACGACCACGCAGGGCAAAACGGTCGAGGAGGCGTTGAAAAACCTCAAGGAAGCCACGGCGCTGTTTCTGGAGGAGCAAGACCTGCCCGACCGCAGCGGCGTCATCCTGACCACCTTCGAGCTGGAATATGCCTAAACTCCCCTGCGTTTCCGGCGCTAAAGCGGCCAAAGTTTTGGAACGCCTCGGCTTCGTGCGCCAGCGGCAAAAAGGCAGCCATCTCGTGCTGCGGCGCGGCGGCAGCGTGTGCGTCGTGCCGATGCACCGCGAGGTGGATCAAGGCACGTTGCGCGGCGTGTTGCGCCAGGCGGGAGTCTCACCGGAAGAATTCGTGGGAAACTTGTGACGGCATGGATTCTTCCATTGCCAATTCCAAAATTGAGCTGCGCCGGAAAATCCGCGCGCAGCTTGAAAAAATTTCCCCGGCGGTGCGGGCGGTGGAATCCATAGATTTGTGCGAACGGCTGAAGGCGCAGATCCCCAGCGCCCGCACGATCCTATTTTTTGCGCCGCTGCCGGATGAATTGGACATCTGGCCGGTGCTGGAACTCTCGCTGGCGTTGGGCACCAACTGCGCCCTGCCCTTTTTTGACGCGGAGAAAAAAACCTACGGTGCGCGGCTGTTAAAAACATTGGCTACCGACATCGTCATCGGGAAATTTGGCGTGCGCGAGCCGGCGGCAAGCTGCACGGAAATTCCGTTGAACCATTTCGATTTGGTCCTCGTGCCGGGAATCGCGTTTGATTTGAGTGGTCATCGGCTCGGTCGCGGCCAGGGTTTTTACGACCGGATTTTGGCGGAAGCCAGCGGCATCAAATGCGGCGTGGCCTGCGATTTTCAACTGCTGGGAGAAATTCCAACGGAACCGCACGATGCCAGGGTGGATTTCATATTCACGCCGTCGCGATGCGTGAAGGCCGGCAAAAGAATCTAGACGGGTTATTCGTGCTGCCCCATGTCAACCGGCAGGCCGCCTTCCCAGCTCTGCGGCGCGTTCCACGGACGAACCGAGGCGTTTTGTGGCTCGTCGGTCGAGCAACCGCCAGCACCGGCAAGGACTGCGATCAAAGCGAAAAGCCAGAACCATTTCGCGGAGACATTCATTTCAGGAAGCCGGATGCGCCGGGCTGACTTCGTCACCTTCGATGACGTCGCCAAGTTTCCAGCCGGGAATGACATTGGCGATGCAGCGGTCCTTGTCAATGCTGCGAACAATCACCTTGGCGACCAGCTTGCCGTCCCGGCTGACCAAAAGCTCGGCGTTCTCTTTTACGCCCTGATCGTCGCCGATGTCCAGCACGACGAAATCCCACTTCGGATCCACCACGACAATTTTCCCCTTGAGGTCGGCGCGCAGGACGACATCCGGATTGGTTCCAATCAACTGGTCAAGCCGCGCCTGAAGCCGGTCGCGGGTGTGCATCAAAACTTTTTTCTCGTCATTCAAAGCCACGATCTCCTCCTGCATGTCCTTGAGGGTCTTGTTCAGCTTGGCAACCTGGGCCGCCGTCAGACCCGAAGACGTATAGGCCGCCAGCTCGTCCTGGGCGACATCGCGTTCCTGGGCGGTCTTGGCCAGCTTGTCAGCCAGGTCATTCGCCCGCTTGGTCTGCGCGGCGTCATCGGCAACCGCCTTGTCGCGCTCGGCCTGGGTGTCGGCCAGTTGCTGCTGCGTCTGCTTCAGATCAGCTTCCGTTTTGGCGAGTGTCTTTTTGGTGCTGGCCAGTTCAGTTTGCGCCTGCTCCTTCGCGGTGCGCTGACTGTTGCGGTCGTCAGTCAACTTGGTAATGCTGTCTTTCACCCAAACGAAGTTCACCACTCCCACGGCAAGCGCCGCGAAAATGGCCAGAATCAAGCTAATGCGAATCAACATGGTTGTTTGAAATTTTTCAAAGATTAAACCTTTGCTTACGGCGTGTCAACGCCGTTTGCACTTTTCAAATGTCCCCGTTCGCCGCATTTTTCGCAAGTGGAATTAAATCACGGACGACATCTCGCCTATTGCACCAACATCCATCGCGGCGAAACGTGGCGCGAAACGTTCGCCGCGCTCGAAACCCACACGCTCGCCGTGCGCGAACGCGTCTGCCCGCGCGGGCCGTTCGCCATCGGCCTGCGCTTGAGCCAGCAGGCCGCCGTCGAGCTGACCGACGCGAAAACGCTTTTGTCCTTCCAACGCTGGCTCGAAAAAAACTCCTGTTACGTTTTCACCATCAACGGATTTCCCTACGGCCGGTTTCACGGCACGCGCGTCAAGGAACAGGTTTACGCGCCCGACTGGACTTCGCCGGAGCGGCTGGCCTACACCAACCGGCTGTTTGATCTGCTCGCGCAACTGCTGCCCGCCGGCGTCGAAGGCAGCGTCAGCACCCTGCCCGGCTCGTTCAAGGAATTCATCCAGACCGACGCACAGAAAAAGCTGATCCGCGAAAATCTCTGGCGCTGCGTCGAACACATCGCCCGCTTGAGCGAAAAAACGAAACGCAAACTGCATCTTGGTCTGGAACCGGAACCGCTGTGCCTGCTGGAAAACTCCACCGAGACAATCCAATTTTTCGAGCAGCTACGCGCCGAATGCAATCACGACCCGCGCCTCGACGAACATCTGGGCGTGAATTACGACTGCTGCCATTTCGCCGTGGAATTTGAGGAGCCGCGCAACGCATTAAATTCCCTGCGCGACGCGGGCATCAAAATCAGCAAACTGCATTTGAGTTCCGCACTGAAGACCGCAGCCACCAAGGAAGCTCGCGACGCGTTGAAAAAATTTGCCGACGACGTTTATCTGCACCAGGTCGTCACGCGCGACACAAATGGCCGGTTAAAATTCTTCCGCGACCTGCCCGACGCGCTCGTTGCTGAAAATTCGCAATTCGCAATTCGCAATTCGCAATTTTCCGAGTGGCGTATTCATTTTCACGTTCCGCTGCACGCATCCGCCGCGCCGCCGTTTGAAAACACCAACGACCATCTGCTCGGCGCGCTGGACTGGCTCGCGAAAAATCCGGGGCTTTGTCCGCATTTGGAAATGGAAACCTATACTTGGGAAGTGCTGCCGCCGGAACTGAAATCGCGCAGCGTCGTTGACCAACTCGCCGCCGAATATGACTGGACGCTGGCGAGGCTCGCCGAACGGGGATTGACCTGAACAATTTTACGCCGACTGGTGGCAGGTCTTCTCCATTTTGCCTGCGGTTTTCACTGGGCTGGTGCCGGTGCAGTATTGGTTGTCATCGCTTGGGTTTTTTCCTGAAACAACTTCAAAACGCCCTCCGTGATGTCCACCACCTCCGGACTCTTCTGGTATAGAACCGGCGAATTGAACGATGAATAGGCATCACTCGAATCAACCACCAAATCAAACCGGTCTCCGACGAATTCGGCAACGAGCTTGGCGGGCGTGTATTGTTGCCGAATCTTTTCCGTCTCCCGATTGCGCCGTTCCAGAATGGACGCAACCGGCTCCCGCGCCTGCTCCACCCGCGCCGATAGTGCCTCGTATTGCGCTTCCCGATTGGTATCCCCGGCGAACCCTGCCGGAAGCCCCGTGACCGGGTTTATGGACATGGGTCCGCTCATATATCTTCCCGGCATCCGAAATCTCATCAACTGATTGTTCAACGACTCATATTCCCTCATCGCCGCTGCCTGTTCCGGCGTCAAGGTCTCATCTTTAGTTGCAATCTGAATCCGGTCCTGATTCCACCGATCAATCGCGAACTGGATGTCTCTTTGCCGGGCGACAGCCCAGCGCGGTGAACTGGGTTGGTTCGTCGCCATCGCGTGTTTGAGCGCCTCCAAGTTGTTCAATATCTCACGATCTTGTTGGTCTTCACGTTCACAACCAACAAGCATCGCGCATATTACCAACAAGATCGGTATTTTCATAAATTTGTCATGAGACCTGACGCCCAAAAATTGAGGCAAGACCACGTCACACGGTCATGATTTCTTTTTCCTTGTGCGCGAGGTGCGCGTCAATCTTGGCGATGTATTGGTCGGTCAGCTTCTGGATTTCCTTCTCGGTCTTTTCCTGATCCTCCTCGCTGGTCTCGTGGGCCTTGACCGCCTTTTTCAAAAGTTCCATGGCGTCGCGGCGCACATGGCGCACGGCCACGCGAGCGTCCTCGGCCATGCGGTGGGTGATTTTCACGAATTCCTGGCGGCGTTCGGCGCTCAATTCCGGGAACGCGACGCGGATGATTTTCCCCTGCACGACCGGCGAGAGGCCGAGGTTCGCCTTCTGGATGGCCTTCTCAATCGCCTGGATGCCGGTGATGTCCCAGGGCTGCACGACCAACATGCGCGGCTCCGGCGTCGAGATGCCGGCCAGTTCGCGGATGCGCATCTGCGAGCCATAGACTTCCACCATGATGTTTTCGATGAACGAGGGGGACGCCTTGCCGGTGCGGACGCCGGCGAGCTCGTTGACGATCACCTGCTCGGTCTTGATCATTTTTTCTTCCGCTTCCAGCAAGATTTCATCGGATGACATAAGGATTGGAGAATAACAAATAATCCGCGGCGGGTCGAATGAAAATTAAACCGCGCTGCCGGTGCTTGGCCCGGGGCAAATGGCACGGAGGAAAAATGGTCGGGGCGGGGAGATTTGAACTCCCGACCTCCTGCGCCCAAGGCAGGCGCGCTAGCCAGGCTACGCTACGCCCCGATCCGCGCACATCATCTCAACAATTTTTCATGGCGCAATGAAATTCAACTTCTGCTCGACGATTTTGCGCGTCAAGGCTAGGCTGTCTTCATGTCAAAAGAATCCTCCGCGACCACAGACGGAGAAAACGCAAAAAAAATAAATCTCCGCCGGCCCGACATCATGGAAGCGGTGCAGGCGCAGGTGCTCACGCACTATCGCAGCGAGCTGGTCGAACGCATCCGCGCCGGCGGCGGCGTGCTTTCCGCCGGCGAACTCACCGTCAAGCTCGCGAAGGAATTCGGCTTCTGCTACGGCGTCGAGCGCGCGATTGACCTCGCCTACGCCGCCAAAAAACATTTCGCCGAGGTTTCACCGCACACGCCGATTTATCTGCTCGGTGAAATCATCCACAATCCCGAAGTCAACGACCAGATCAGCAACATGGGCATCCAGATCATCGCGCCCAAGCCGACGGACGAAGATCTCTCGAATCTGCAGTCCGGCGACGCCGTCATCATCCCGGCATTCGGCACGGAGGTCGGCACGCGCAAAAAAATTGAGGCCAAGGGTTGCGTCATCGTGGACACGACCTGCGGCGACGTGATGAGCGTCTGGAAACGCGTCCGCCAATATTCAAAAGAGCACGTCACCAGCATCATCCACGGCAAGGCCAAGCACGAGGAAACCAAGGCCACCACGTCGCAGGCGCGCGCCTACGGGAGCGGCCATTATCTCGTCGTGTTCAACCTAGACGAGACGGATTATGTCTGCGATTACATTTTGCGCGGCGGCGACAAGAATGAATTCCTGAAAAAATTTGAAGGCGCGTATTCTGCCGGGTTCGATCCCGACCTGCATTTGCAGGCCGTCGGCGTGGCAAACCAGACGACGATGCTGCGCGGCGAAACCGAGGAAGTCCAGCGCCGCATCAAGCACGCGATGATTCAAAAATACGGTGAAGTGGAAATTGAAAAACATTTCCGGTTTTTCGATACAATTTGCGGCGCAACGCAGGACCGGCAGGACGCGCTGCAAAAACTTCTGGTTGAACCGATGAATCTGCTGGTGGTCATCGGCGGATACAATTCATCCAACACCTCGCACCTGGCGGAGATGGGCGAGGCCAAGCTGCCGACGTTTTTCATCAAGAACGCGGGCAAGATGGTTTCCGACAAGCTCATCGTCCATTACAACCAGCATTTGCACAAGGAGGTCGAGACCCACGACTGGCTGCCGTCCGGCAAGATCACCGTCGGCATCACCGCCGGCGCGTCGTGCCCGAACAATTTGATCGAAGACACCATCCGCCGGCTGTTTGAACTGCGCGGGATTTCCGTGCAGGAACTGCTGACGAACTGAAATTCATTCGCCGCTACAAATTTCACATGCCCCGCACACGCCAGGAACTGGAACAGATCGAACGTCAGATTCTCGCGCCCTACGCGCAATTCAGCGGCGACACTCGCGGCCGCGAATACTCCGAGGCTCCTCCGGAATGGCGCACGCATTATCAGCGCGACCGCGATCGCGTGATCCACTCGCGCGCGTTCCGCCGGCTCGAATACAAGACGCAGGTTTTTCTCAACGGCACCGGCGACCATCTCCGCACGCGGCTCACGCACACGATTGAAGTCGCCGCCATCTCGCGCAACATCGCCAGCGCGCTGAAGTTGAATTCTGACCTGGCGGAAACCATCGCGCTCGCGCACGACCTTGGTCATTCGCCCTTCGGCCACAAGGGCGAAACCGCGCTGGCGCGATTGATGAAAGGCCATGGCGGCTTTGAGCACAACCAGCACAGCCTCCGCATCGTCGAGCGGCTCGAACAAAAATATCCGGATTTTCCGGGCCTGAACCTTTCATGGGAAGTCCGCGAAGGTCTGGCCAAGCATCACACCGCCTACGATCATCCCAGCCGGCGCAAAGATTTCGTCGCCAAAAATCCGTCGCTCGAAGCGCAGCTCGCCAACCTTGCCGACGAAATCACCTATTACAGCCACGATCTCGACGACGGGCTGGATTCCGAATTGCTCTCGGAAAAAGATCTGATTCGCAACGTCCGCGTCTGGGCGCAGGCGGCGAAGCTGGTGAAGAAGGAACACGGCAAGCTGCCCGACGAAAGCCGCCGTTACTTCACCATCCGCACGATCATTGACATGCAGCTTCACGATGTCGTTGAAAACAGCGAGCGGCTCATCCTAAAAGCCGGCGTCAGGTCCGCCGATGACGTCCGTCGGTGCGCCCGCGCGCTGGTGCAGCACAGTCCCGAACGCCACAAGCTGAACCTGGAACTGCGCCACTATCTTTACAAAAATCTGTATTACAACCCCGTGGTCCACCAGCCCAACCTGCGCGCGGTGAAATTGCTCGGGGAGCTTTTCCAACACTGCCTCGCCCATCCGAAGGAAATTGGCGAAAGCTCGCAAAAGCGGATCAAGCAGACCGGCCTGCACCGCGCCGTATGCGATTACATTGCCGGCATGACCGACCGCTACGTGATGAAGGAATGCGAACGCATCTTCGGCGAGAAATTCAAAGTCGTGTGACGGTTTCGTCCTTCGGCAGTCCGGCAAGCAGTTTCGCAACGGTCTTCCCCTGCCCCGGCAAGATGAACTCCGGCGCGATTTCGCTCAACGGCTGAAGCACGAAGCGCCGCAGATGCGCGCGAGGATGCGGCAAAACCAACTCCGGTGTCTGGCGGATTTCCTTTCCGAACGCGATCAAATCCAAATCCAGTGGGCGTGGCTCGTTCAAAATTGTTTTTGGTGTGCGGCCAAACTCCGTCTCCAGTTCGCGCAGCTTTTTCAACAGCGATTCCGGCGTTTCCTCTGCCCGCAGAACCAGCCCGGCGACGGCATTCACAAACTTGGGGGAATCCGGCGGACAATCCACCGGCGACGTCTGCCACAAGGAAGATTTAAAAACCGGCTCGTCGGAGAAGTTTTGCAACCGCGCCAGCGCAGCCAAAACAATTTCCCGCGACTCGCCAAGGTTTGAGCCGAGAGCAATAAACGCAATTTCGGATTTCGGATTTCGGATTTCGGATTTATCAGACACGCGTTGGATGATTTTCAATCCACAATCTGCAATCGCCAATCCCAAATCATTTCAGCCCCAGCACATCCTGCATGTCGTAGAGGCCGGGCTTTTGCTTCACGACCCAGAGCGCCGCGCGCAACGCGCCGTTGGCAAACGTGTCGCGGCTCGACGCCTTGTGCGTCAGCTCCACGCGCTCGCCGGTGTTCGCAAAAATGACCGTGTGGTCGCCGACGACATCGCCGCCGCGGATCGAGTGGATGCCGATTTCCGACGGCGTGCGTGCGCCGACGATGCCGACGCGACCGTGCCGCACCGCCTCGTTCAAGTGCAGCTTGCGCACGTCCGCCAAAATTTCCGCGAGCGATTTGGCCGTGCCGCTGGGCGCGTCCTTTTTCAGCCGATGGTGCATCTCGACCACTTCGAGGTCGAAGTCCGGGCCGAGAATTTCCGCCGCCTTGCGCGTCAGCCAGAACAGCGTGTTGACGCCGGTGGAAAAATTCGACGCCCAGACGATGGGAATCGTCGTCTTGATTTTGTTGATCTCAAACGTGTCGGTGTCCGTGTGGCCGGTGGTGCCAATGACCAGCGCCTTCTTGTGCGCCGCGCAAAGTTTGGCAACCTCTACCGTGGCCGTGTGCGCGCTGAAATCAATCACCGCGTCGCAACGTGAAATGACGGCGGCCAGGTCGTCGCCGGTGTCAATCTGGCCGACGACTTCAAGGTCGCGGAAGTTTTTCGCACACGCGACGAGCGCCTGGCCCATGCGGCCCTTCACACCGTTGATGATGATTTTAGTCATAAGGCTTTGACACGGATTTCACAGATTAACACTGATTCAAATTCCATCCGTGAAAATCCGTGCAATCCGTGTCGGTTCTTTTCAATCCAGCACGCCGCACCGCTTCATCGTCGTGCGGAGCGCGTCCCAGTTCTTCGGGTTCATCGGCACGAGCGGCAGGCGGTATTCCTCCTCGATGACTTTCATCATCGCCAGCGCGGCCTTCACCGGCGTCGGGTTCGTCTCGATGAACAAATCCTTGAACAGCGGATAATACTTCTCGTGCAGCCGCATCGCGGCGGCGGCCTTGCCGGTGGCGAACAACTTCACCATCTGCGAAACCTCGCGCGGAATCACATTGGACGCCACGCTTATGACGCCGTTCGCGCCGACGGCCATGAACGGCAGCGTCAGCGAATCGTCGCCGGACATAATTTCAAATTTCGCGCCGAGCGCGGCGCGCAACTGCGACACGCGGTCGCAGCTCCCGCCGGCCTCCTTGATACCGACGATGCTTTTGCAATCCGTCGCGAGCCGTTTCACCGTGTCTAGGCCGATCTCCACGCCGCAGCGGCCCGGAATGCTGTAGAGCACGATGGGCAGCTTGGTCGCCTTGGCGATGGCCTTGAAATGCTGATACAACCCCTCCTGCGTGGGCTTGTTATAATACGGCGCGACCTGCAACGTGCCGTCCGCGCCGGCCTTCTCGGCGGCCTGCGTGAGTTCGATGGCCTCGCGCGTGGCGTTGGCGCCGGTGCCGGCGAGCACCTTGATCCTGCCGGCAGCGAACTTCACGGACAGCTCGATGACGCGGATGTGCTCCGCGCAATCCACCGTGGGCGACTCGCCGGTGGTGCCAACGGGCACGATGCCGTCCACGCCGCCCTTGACCTGCATTTTGACCAGGCGTTCGAGGGCGTCCTCGTCAATCGCGTTGTGACGGAAGGGCGTGACAATGGCGGTGTAAGTTCCGGTAAACATATCAGGGCATAGCATCAGAAAATAAACCCGGTTTGGCGAGCAGGAAAATTGAGCCGGCCGGCGGCGCGCAGGACAACGCTGAGTTTGGGCAACCATTTTTCGGGCGGCGGACGCGCTGTGATTCCCAAAACAGCTTGCGGGGTCATAAGGATATAACTTTAAGCTTGACAACAGGTTTAGTCCAGCTCAAAGTCAATCCGTGAAAAAGTATAGGCCATTCTTGGGCGAAGATAGGCTGCAAACCAGGCCGTCCATTATCTGTTAGGCGGCTAGTGAGCATCACTCGAATATGTTAGCCACTTACATCAGATTTAATAAGCATTTGAGATTCGGTCATATCCAGAACATTCACTGGTATGAGCTAGTCCTTTTGCCACTGGCGCTTTTGGTAGTTTATCCTGACCGAGTTTTGAGTTGGTTATTTCCGAAGGCAGCGAGCATTTATCAGTTAGCTCTGTTCGAGTTGGCAGCCATTGGCTTGTTGGTGGTCGGGACGGTTTTGTTGATGCGAACATTTCCAGACTTGGTTTGGTGGATGCCGCTTGCGTTAGTGATATTTTGCTTGGTTTTACGAGTCATTTTGTCTTTTGTGATATGACGCTTTTGCCGCCTAATATGTTGATAGGCTGCACAAATTCTTTTCCGCGTTGCGAAAAATCCTCCCCTCAACTGAACCGTTCCCAAAAGGAATCGCCCGGCCAAGCCTAGCCGAACTTGCACAGGGCCGGAAGACCTCAGCCGATTCGCCACTTGCGCCGCGCCGCGCGGTTGCCTACTTTTTCGCCGTTGAAAAAAAACAGCCGCCCCGAAATCCCGCGCAAGACGATTTATCGCCTTTCGATTTATCTGCGCTGCCTTGCGCGCCTGCACGAGAACGGCATCGGCACCGTGTCCAGCGAGGCGCTGGCCAAGGCCGCCGGCGTCAAGCCCACGCAGCTCCGCAAGGACCTGGCCTATTTCGGCACGTTCGGCACGCGCGGGCTGGGCTACGATGTCGCGGAGCTGTTCAAACAGATCTCGGAAGAACTCGGCACGTCGCGGCTGCAGCCGGTCATCCTGGTGGGCGTCGGCAACCTCGGCTTGGCGCTGCTCTCGTATCGCGGCTTTGAGAAGGAAGGTTTTGAGATCGTCGCCGCGTTCGACGCCGAGCCAAAACGCAAACGCGACAAGGAAATCAAGCAGCCGATTTTCGCGATGGAGGAATTGCCGGAGTTTGTCGAGCGGCACGGCGTGAAGATGGCCATCGTCACCGTGCCGGTCGCGGTCGTCCAAACCGTGACGAATGCGCTGGTGCACAGCGGCATCACGGGCATTTTGAATTTTGCGCCCATCGTGCTGGCCGTGCCGGAGGATGTGATGGTGAACAACGTCAACCTCGCCATCGAGCTGGAAAATTTGAGCTACTTCATCCGCGAGTGAACGCAGGTTTACTTTGCGCCGGCGGAAACTGGATTGGTCGGGGCGTTTTGCTGCCAGAAGAACAGCACGTCCCGCCACCACTTCGGGGTTTCCGGCGTGGTGTCGGCATGGCGGGCCTTGGGAATCACCTCAAGGATTTTCGGGCCTTGATAGCCTTCATAGAGCCGCTCGCCGAGTTTCGGCGGGATGATTTCATCCGCCCCCGCGACGACGACGATGACCGGGCCGCGATAATCTTTCAGCCAGGCCGCCGGGTTAAAACGGTCCCACAACAGGAAATACGCCGGGATGAACGGAACGTGGTTTTGCGCGACCAACGCGAGCTGGTTGTAGGGCACAAACATCGCGATGCCCGCCACGCGTGACGGATAGATTTGAGCGAGATGCGCCGCCACGCCCGCGCCCAGCGATTCGCTGACGAGATAGGCGGGCAGATTTTCCGGCAGATTTTCCAAGGCCTCGTCCGCCGCGCCCAGAACTTTTTTTTCACCCGGCGAACCCTCGCGGGCGCCGAAGCCGGGATATTCAAAAATGTAAACATCCAGCGGCGCCGCGTCGTGGATCGGCAGCGCCATGTAGGCGCGATTGAGCGCCCAGCCCGCGTTGCCGTGGAAAATCAGCACGCTGCCGACCGGCGCGGAACTGGCGGGAAGCTTCCAGCCCATCAACTGGCCCGCCGGATTCCGCCACGGAACGAAGCCCGCCTTGGCCGCCGCCTGTTCGGCGGACGCCATGGACAGCTTGGTCGGCACATAAATCAAATAGCGTTGCAGCACCGTGAACAACAACAGCACCAGGGCGTAGCCCAAGAGAAATGTCCACAACGCAATCCTGCCCCACCTGCGCCAGGGAATTTTCAACTCATCAGATGGCGTTTCGTCGGACACGGGCTATTCTTTTTTCTGCGCCTTCACTTCGAGATAAAGATCGCGCAGTTGTTTCGGTTCGACGGTGCTGGGCGAATCGGTCATCAAGTCGGTGCCCTTCGCGGTTTTGGGGAAGGCGATCACGTCGCGGATGCTGGTCACGCCGCAGAGAATCGCGATCAGGCGGTCAAAGCCAAGCGCGATGCCGCCATGCGGCGGTGCGCCATAGCGAAACGCTTCGAGCATGTAACCGAAACGCGCTTTCACCATGTCCGGCGGAATGGCGAGCAGTTCCTCGAAAATGGTTTTCTGCACGTCTGGCTGGTGGATACGAATCGAGCCGCCGCCGAGTTCCACGCCGTTGACGACGACGTCGTAATGCTGTCCGCGCACCTTCTTCGGATCGGTCTTGAGCAGCGGAATGTCTTCCGTGACCGGCGCGGTGAACGGATGATGGCTGGAATACCAGCGGTTTTGCTCACGATCGAAACCGAGCAGCGGAAATTCAATGACCCAGAGGAAATTAAATTGCTTCGGATCAATCGTCAGCTTCCCCTGCCCTTTCAGCACGTCGGCGCAATACAAACGAATCTTGCCGAGGATTTCGCAGGCGTTGAGCCATTGGTCGGCGGCGAAGAGAATCAAATCGCCTTCCTGAATTGCCAGCTTCGTGGTGAGCGCGGCTTTCTCCGCTTCGCTGAAAAATTTTACGATGGGCGATTTCCATTCGCCGTTTTCGACTTTGATGAACGCCAGACCTTTCGCGCCGAAGCTCTTGGCGTATTCGGTCATCGTCTCAATCTGGCCTTGCGTCGCGCCGGCCATGCCTTTGGCGTTAAGTGCCTTCACGACGCCGCCGTTGGCGATGGTGCCGCTAAAGACTTTGAATGTGCTCGCGCGGAAATCTTCCGTCATGTCCACCAGCTCCATCGCGAAGCGCGTGTCCGGCTTGTCAATGCCAAAACGGTTCAGCGCTTCTTCAAACGAAATGCGCTTGAACGGCGTCGGCACGTCAATGTTCAACGCGGTTTTCCAAACACGTTTCAGCAAACCTTCGATCAAGCTATAAATATCTTCGCGATCAATGAAGGACATTTCGATGTCCACTTGCGTGAACTCCGGCTGGCGGTCGGCGCGCAAATCCTCGTCGCGATAGCAGCGAGCGAGTTGAAAATATTTTTCCACGCCCGCGACCATCAGGATTTGTTTGAACTGCTGCGGCGACTGCGGCAGCGCGTAAAACGTGCCCGGCTCGCGGCGGTTCGGAACGAGAAATTCCCGCGCGCCTTCGGGCGTTGATTTGAACAGCGTCGGCGTCTCGACTTCGAGGAAACCCTGTTCGTCCATGTAGCTGCGGGTGGCGATGGCGACCTTGCTGCGCACTTTTAGATTGCGCGCCATTTCCGGGCGGCGCAGATCGAGATAGCGATATTGCAGGCGCAATTCCTCGTTCACCTTGTTGGCGATTTCAGGGTCGTCCACGGGGAACGGCAGCACTTCCGCCATGTTCAGCACTTCGAGTTGTTGCACGGCAACTTCAATTTCGCCGGTTGGAATTTTGGAATTGTTCGTGCCAGCGGGACGCTGACGCACGTTGCCGGTGATGCTGACCACGCATTCGCTGCGGAGCGCAGCGGCTTTTTCAACCTGCTCTTTATTTAGATAATGATGCGACGGATCGAACACCGTCTGGGTGCGGCCTTCGCGGTCACGGATGTCAATGAAGATGAGGCCGCCGAGGTCGCGGCGCGAATGAACCCAGCCGGAAAGCGTGACGTTCTGGCCGATGTGCGCCGGGCGCAGTTCGTTGCAATGATGCGTGCGTTTCATGTAAATTTTCGATCGCGAAATTCGGATTGCGGAATTAAAAATCCAAAGTGAAGGCGGATGTTGGCAGGACGGGCGATGGATTTCAAAGCAAAAACGCACCGCTTTTTGCTTGCCATTCCTGATGGTTATAGTTAACATTGCAACGTGAAATTCGAGGCCGACCAATTAAGCGCTGATGAGCAATGTGTTTATCAATACCTTAAACTCTGGCCTGACCAATTTGTCCCGGGAGTCGAAATCAGCCGGCGCGCGGACTGCAAAACCCGTTTTTTGGAGAACCCTTCCTGGGCGGGGCCCGTGCTGGGTCAGCTCGTGGAGCTAGGCATGATCGAAACAGATGGCTATGGCAGATACCGGTTGAGAGGCTATTCGACTGTCATGGTAGGCGGCAAATCAAAGTTCATTGCCCCGCACTTGATGGAAATTTTGGCGAAGAGCGGTCAGAAATTTGATCTTCGCGCATAAATTCAAATCCGCTTCCGAACAACCTCGATTTCGTCCTCCGCAATTCGCCCTGGCCCGGTCTTATTCATTTAACAAAAAATTGACTGAAGTGACCGTAACGTGACTTCGCTTCAAAAAGCATTTTCTGGAATCACCGTTGAATGAGTTTATAGGAATTTTGTGACGGAGGAATTGTAAGTAATTAGAAAGCAGTCATTGCATCAGCCGGAAGAACTGCTGTGTATTGGCAGGCATGATGCCGTAGGGACTGCTTGCAGCCACCACGTTGGACCAGGTCACGCCATTGGTCAACGCGCCGCACGATTGCAGCGTCCCCGAACCAGGCCAGGTAATGATGACGTTCCCGCCGGAGGCGCTTATGGAAAGCGGTCCTGGAATCGCTGTAGCAAAAGTATAAACCAGGCCGCCGGAAGGTGGTGCGAACTCCACGCTGTTGAAGCTGGAATCGTCCCCTTCGAACAGAATGGCAATCGTGTTGTTGGTGAAGACCGGACTGTTGTTGGAGGAATAAGTGGCACCGCGCGAAATTGCCAGTTCGAAATCCATGCTGTCCGGCGAACCCGCGATGGCCCAGCCCAATTTATTGATGCCACCCTCGTTGAAACCACCATTTTTTTCCTGAAAGCCGCTTCCCCATTGAGCGAGCATCTCCGAACCAATGCCCCCGACCGGATAACCGGTCGAGGCATTGTCGTCAGCATCAATGAAAATATTGTCAAACGAATTGGCAAACGCGTTGGTGCGCGGCGAGTAGAGCGTGAACCGGAGATAGAGATTGGTCTGATCGTTGGCGATATAGACGTTTTGATATTGGATTGCGTTGCTCGAACCCACTGGCGCGGTGTAGGCCAATGGCACGCCCGTCCAATCGGTGAACAAACCATCAATGGCGATGTGCTTATATGTGCTGGTAATCGCGGCCGGATTGACGGTGAGGGTGGCGGTGCGGCTGTTGGTCGCACTGATGGAATTAGTGACCTGGACGTAATAGGTGCCGGCATTCGTAAGCTGAACAGGTGAGATCGTGAAGGAGGCATTGGTCGCATTAAAAATGGCGTTCGTGCCAGAAAACCATTGATACGACAAGGACGGCGAACCGGAAGCGGCCACCAAAAAAGTGATTGAGCCTCCCACTTTCGCCGTTTGGTCGGCAGGCTGCGTCACGATAGTTACTGGCAGGCTGCCCGAGTTGAACGTCTGCACCAAATTCACTTCATTTGTCCAATAGGTTGGCAGCGTGTCATACGGATTGGGGAGCGTGTCGTCGGTGATGTAAATCCAGCCGGCATTGCGGCTCACGGCAAGCTCCACATAGTTGGACATGGTCGTCGCCGTCGGCACGTCGTAAGGAAGATGAACAAACTGCTGTGCGGGATATTGGGCCACCCAGCTTGAAGGAACGAAGCCGGGATAATTGGTGCCATCGTCCTCAAAAATCATGAGACTGTCGGCCGTGGGCCGCGTGAGGTAATCCGGCTGGGTGTTGGCACCGGGATTGCCGGTGACGCTGTAATTCGCGTTCTTGGCCTTGATGTATTGGTAAACGACGGCGTAGTAATCCAGATTGGTGGTGCTGGCGTCATTTGACATCTCATCAATGAAGAATCCGTCCACCGCATAAAACGAAAGATATTGGTTAATGTCGCTCTCCACATCCGCCAGCGGACGTGTGCCGTAGGAAGTATGAACATAGGCGGTCACCTTGCCGCCGGCTTGGTGCAAATTGGCCAGTGCCTGAACGTAAACATGATCCTGTGACGTGCCCGGACCGCTGTTCACGTTCATAATGGCGATCAGCGGCACCCGCGACGCGGCGGAATTGAGTGAATTCCAGTATCCGCCCGATGTTGGATAAAAATAGGCCGGCACCATGATGCCCAGCGGCGCGGAAAACACCGTTAGCGTTGTCAGCATCGTTGCGAGCAATACAACGGCGATGGATCGTCTCATGTTCACGGTTTTTTAATTTATTTGTTTCGAAAAAACTCGACGGTGGCATTCAATCCGTCGTGGAAATTTCCCAGCGGCCGGAAACCGGCGGCGCGCAGCTTTCCCACGTCCGCCTGCGAGTGCTTCACGTCGCCCGGACGTTCAGGCGCGTATTGAATTGTAGAAGATGAACCGGCTGACCGGCAAATGGTCGCCGCCAGCGCATTAATCGTAATCCTCTGGCCATAGCCGACGTTGAAAACGCCCGTCGCCGGAGATTGGGTCGCAAAGAACGCGTTTGCCGCCGCAACATCCTTCACATAGACAAAATCGCGCGTCTGCTCGCCGTCGCCATGAATGACGATCGGCTCATGCTTCACCGCGCGCTCAACAAAAATGGGAACGGCGGCGGCGTATTGGCTTCGGGGATTTTGGCGCGGGCCGAAGACGTTGAAGTAGCGCAAACTGGTGGTTGCCAGCCGCCCCTCGCTCGTGAACATTTTGCAGTAAAATTCGCCATCGAGCTTGGTGATGGCGTAGGGACTTTTGGGTTCCGGCAACATCGTTTCAACTTTTGGTGTCGTGGGATTGTCACCGTAAATCGCAGCGGAACCGCTGAAAACCAGTTTCTTCACTTTGGCCTGCGCCGCTTCTTCAAGCACGATGAGCGTGCCGGCCGTATTGATCTCATTGCAATCCGTCGGATTTTGCATGGACTCCGGGACGCTGATCATCGCCGCCAGGTGAAAAACAAAATCCACGCCGGCCATCGCGCGACGGACGGCCTGGCGGTCGGAAATGGAACCTTCGATGAATTCATGCTTGAACCCGGCGAGGTTGTGTTTGAATCCGGAACGCAGATTGTCCAGCACACGCACCTCGGCAGTGCCCTGAAAATGTTCAACAATATGACTGCCGATAAAACCGGCACCGCCGGTGACAAGCACCCTCACAGTAATTCCTCCACACGCTTGTTCATCTGCTCTTCCTGTTGTTCGATGGATTCGACCAGTTTGAACTGCGTGCGGCAACGGTCAAGATTGTGTCCGTTGCGATGCACTTTGAAATAGGTGTCGCCGCCGAGAAAATCCGTCAGGAAACGGAGGCCGATTTCAAAGGTGATCAGCTTGCCGGAAAAGGCCAGCAGCTGCTTTTCCGCCGGTGTCAGAAAATCACCGGCAAATGTCAGATAACCGCGCACCAGAGCCTCAAACATCGGCATCTGCATCGTCACCCGTGTCAGGTCAAGCTCGTCCTCCTTGGCCGGACTGGTCGTCGTGCGCACCATGTCGCCAAAATCATAGAGCGTGAGGCCGGGCATCAAGGTGTCCAAGTCCACCACGCAGATCCCCTCCCCGGTCGCGTCGTCCAGCATGACGTTGTTGAACTTGGTGTCGTTGTGCGTGACGCGTTCCGGCAGTTTGGCATTGATCAAACCATTCACGATCGTTGCTCGTTGCAATGCAAAATCAATTTCCGCCTTCGCGAGTCCGGCGCGATTGGAAGCGTCATTTTCGATGGCCTTGACCAGCGCTGCAAACCGTTTGGGCGTGTGATGAAAATCCGGAATGGTGTCGTGCAATCGCGGCGCGGGCAGGTCGGCGAGCAGTTTTTGAAAACGACCGTAGGCCTTGGCGGCTTCAAACGCCTGACCGGCGGATTCGACGGCATCATACGTTTTGGCCTGCTCGATGAACAGATAAGCCCGCCAATAATTTCCCTGGTCGTCGTGATGATAAAATAGTCCGTTCCGCACTGGCATCAATGTGAGAACGCGCCGGCTGAAATCAGGCTCGCCGGCCATTTTCCCGGCCAGATGCGTGGTGACGCGCTGGATGTTTTCCATCAGTGAAACCGGCTTCTTGAAGATATTGTGATTGATCCGTTGAAAAATATAGCGCGTCTTTGTCCCGGCCTGGTCAAAAACAACGCAATAGGTGTCGTTGATATGGCCGCTGCCATAAGGTTCGGCGCCGCAAAACTCGCCGGGGATTTGAAAATGCCGCGCCACGTCCCGGACGTCATGTTTCGAGTTCATGTCCAAAGCCTTTCAGGATATTCGCCCTTGCGGACGAGCTGGTTGATGCCTTCGACTACAAAAGGCCGGTCTTCGCGATAGGTGACGCCAAACCAGGCCGCACGCGTCGGCAAGACATCCACCTGTTTTTTCTCAATGCGGATCAATGTGTTCACAACGCTCGGAATGTAGAACTCCGCCTTTTCATCCGCGCCGCGCTCCTTCAAAAATTTCAGGAACTGCCGGCGCAAATGATCGAAGATGCCCGGATGAAATCCCCACATGTTCATCGAAACCATTTCGTCACCCGTCAGCGCGTGAAATTCTCCGGTTCCGTTCTTGTATCGGGCCGCCGCCCCGTGTTTTTCAATGCCGACAATTTCGCTGACACTCTCCAACCGGTCATCCGTCAACTGACAAACACCCCGGGCGACGCTGCCAAATTCGGACAGCGTGTTACGCAAAACAAATCCCACCATGGCGTAGTTGAGATTGTGAGGCTGTAAGTGTGCGGCCAGCAGTTGAAACGATTGCGCGCCGTAAAAATCATCCGCGTTGATGACGCCGAATGGTTCGCGGATGGCATCGGCCGCCATCAATATGGCGTGCCCGGTTCCCCACGGTTTCCGCCGATTGGGCGGCACAACTTCACCCGGCGGCAGGCAGTCCAGCTCCTGAAAAACATATTTCACGGCGATGCGCGACTCGAAGCGGCGGCCGATGGTTTCACGGAATGTTTGCTCAATGTCCCGACGAATCACAAATACGAGCTGATCAAATCCTGCCCGCATGGCATCATACACCGAGTAATCAATGATGGTCTCCCCGCCCGGCCCGACCGGGTCAAGCTGCTTGAGCCCGCCGTAACGGCTGCCCATGCCCGCGGCTAAAACTAACAAGGTTCTTTTTTTCATCTGTTCACAATTACCAATGAGTTGTTAAATGTCATCACGCCCCATTCGTGCTGGCGGTGAAAATCAGGTTGCGCGTGGAGCGACGTGGACGAAATCACTGGTTTCTTGAAACCCCGCGTATAATCATAACGGCCAAAGGAAAAACGCCATCGGGTGTTCTCCATCGGTTCATTGGAACCGCACACCACCCGGGCCGGAATTTCGGCATAGACCTGCCACCGGTTGGCTTCGGCGTCCACCCAGGTTTGGGAATGAAACACCTCGTCCCAAAGCAAACAGTTCGTGAATTCTTCGCGGCGAAAAGCCCATTCAGCCGTGCGGGCATGGGGTTGCAACAACTGCAGCCGTTGATTCTGCGGCGCGACCTGAAATTCAACGTAGCTTTCCATCTCGTCGGACTTGAAAAACATTTCAAAAACGTCCCCCAGTTCCCACAAGGGCTGGTTGAGTTCCGCCGCCCGGTTGAAAATGTCCATGTCAGTCAGTTCGGCGAAGACCAACAGCGAACCGCCGCGCCAACCCAGGCGCACCTCGCCCGGGGAAAATCCCAGCTCGGTTTCAGACAGCCAGGCCTGTTCAAACGGACAGGCCACGGCGGACTGGAACGCGCGCCGCACGCTTTCGCGATCGGCGCGATCAAACGCCGGCAGCGGCCCGCACTGGATTTCGGCCAGCCGGTTGGGCAGGACTGCGACGGATGATTCTGCATTTTGCATGGTTAATAATTATAAAACCGCTGCCAGGCCGGTTTGTTCTCATAGACCCAGCGGTAATAATCGGTGCGCTTCAATTTCCCCGCCGCCGGCTGGTCAACGCAGATTTTGATGTTGGGATGCAGTTGTAAAACCGAGGCCGGATTGATCGCCGTCAGCGGGCCTTCAACGGTCGCCGCGATTGCCCGCGCCTTTTTCGCGCCGAAGGCAAGCAGAATGATCTCCCGGGCCTCCAGAATGGTGCCCAGTCCCATCGTGATGACGTGGTGCGGCACCTGGTCCGCGCTGCCAAAAAAACGGGCGTTGTCCCGATGGGTTTGCCTGGTCAGAGTCTTGAGGCGCGTCCGCGAGGAGAGTGAAGACGTGGGCTCGTTAAAACCAATGTGCCCATCGGTGCCGATGCCCAGCACCTGCAAATCGATGCCGCCGGCCGAGCGGATTTTCGCCTCATATTGCCGGCAAAACTTCGGAATGTTCCGGCTCAGGCCGTCCGGGATGTGGACGTTCTTTTTGGCAATGTTGACGTGCCGGAAAAGATTTTCCCACATGAAACTGTGATAAGACTGCGCGTGCTCCGGCGGCAGGCCCACATATTCGTCGAGATTGAACGTCGTCACCTTTCGCCAGTCGAGCTTCATCGCGATCAGTTCGCGGTAAAGCAGCAGCGGCGTGCTGCCCGTGGCCAGCCCGAGCACGGTGTTGGGCTTCTGCCGCAACAACTGCGCAATGATCCCTGCCGCCACGCTGGTCGCGGCCTCGGCGGTGGGTTGAATGATGGTTTCCATGTCAGATTTTTCCCAGCCGTTTGCCGAGTTTCATTTTCACGTCGGCGTTGAAGCGGTCTATGAAGCCGCAGACGAACTCCACAATGTCCTTCGTCTCGTCCACCACCGCAGGCGTTAGGTCCATGCCGAAAATCAACTGGTTCGCTTGGTCCGTCGCGTGCGACTCGAAGAAGGTCGCGTTGGCCGCGCGCCGGCCCAGCGTGGCTAGGTCGTAGCGCTTGCCGCCGGCTATCTGCGAATCAAACACGCCGTTCAGCGCCGCCGCCAGGTGGTCGTGGCCGCTCACGTTCATCAAAACTTTTTCCGCGTCGTTCAGCCAGTCGAGGTTGCGCCAGACTTCGCAGCCGATAATTTTTTTGGGGCGCTGGTCGCGCGGCAACTCGCGCATCGCCGACAACGCAGCGACGACCACGCCGATATGCGTGTCGTGCTTGTCCGCGAGGTTGTGCGTGTAAACCACTTCGGGCTGCGTCGCGGCGAGGATTTCCTTCAGATCATTTTTCAGCGAAGGGTCGGACGGGCTTTTGATCGCGCTGCTCGGATAATCCAGTTGGATCATCACGCCGTATTGGCCGACGATGGCCGCGTTGTTCTGCTCCGTGCGGCGAACGGCCATCATCTGCGCGTCGGTGAATTTTTCATACGCACCGGTGCGCGAACTGCCCGCGCCATTGGTGCAGGTGACACCGCCAAACCATTTTGTCTCGCTGGCGAAACATTCAAGGATGCCGTGGAACGCCATGAATTCCAGGTCGTCCTGATGCGCGCCGATGCCCAAATGCGTTATGCGCTGGAGCGCGTCCGGTTTTCCGTCCGGCACAAAAATTTGCGCAGTGGATTGATGCAGTTTCATAAAATCAGTTCTTCACTTCCGGCAAACTCGCCGCCGCCACGGCCTGGCCGACGCGCCGGGATTTTTCGTCCGGCACATGCAGCGTGATTTTCTTCGCCACCGCCGGAAATTCCCGGCGCAAAACTTCCCGCGCCTGGTCCAGCACAATGTCGCCGCCCTTGCCCGTCGTGACGCGGCCCAGAATCAACGTGTGATTGAAATCATAGAAATCCGCGTAATGCGCCAGCGCGTAGCCCAGATAGACACCGATGGTCTCGTAAATTTTTGCCGCGCGCGGGTCGCCTTTCGCCATCAGCGTTTGAACTTCCTTAAGCCGGTCCGGCAGGCCCATTTTTTCCGGCAATTTGATTTTTGCGGCCGGGAGAAGTTTGTTGACCGCCTGCTGCGAGAAATACAGCGCGCCCACGCCGCAGTCGCCGGACCATTCATCAGCGGCTGCGGCAGGATTGTAGTCCACCGGCGCGAACGCCAGTTCGTTCAACCAGCCAAGAATCCGGCCCTGCTTGTCCATGAAACCCACGGCCTGGCTGGAACCCATGGCAATGCCCAGCATCCCCTTTTTGCGGAGCGACAGCGCGCCGGCCAGCGCCGTCACGTCGCCGTCGTTCATCACCACGACCGGCACGTTCCATTCGCTTTGAATGCGCTTGAAAATGCCGGCGGCTTTTGGAAAATCTTTTTTGGGAATGGCGCGCAGCAGTGACGCCACGCGAATTTCGTTGTCCACCACCACGCCGGCGGAGCTGCCGCCGATGGCGTCCACACGCGGCAGATGCGCGGCCGCGCGATGAAGTGCGGCGGAAACATGATGGTAATGATATTCGGGATTGGCCTGGATCACCGGTTGCCACGGCGCTTCTTCCGTGAACACCACCTCGCCATCCACCACGGCGGACACCTTGTAATCGCTCGCGCCCAGGTCAAAACCGATTCGGCAGCCCTTGAGGTGGCCGCCCGCCGCCAC
>Ga0316230_1001205_pt1 | contig 28887 bp, 12 predicted proteins | sample TBH18025metaG_FD_206004 | JGI IMG/M metagenome (GOLD analysis project Ga0316230, IMG submission 206004) | Freshwater microbial communities from Trout Bog Lake, Wisconsin, USA - TBH18025 | ecosystem: Environmental > Aquatic > Freshwater > Lake > Hypolimnion/Profundal zone | place: USA: Wisconsin...
ACCTTGGCGACGTTCACCGACTTGCCCGCCGCGCACTCGATCGTCGTGGCCGCCCGATTGACCGCGTCGAGCGTCAGTTGCCGGAAGATCATCACCCGTTGGACTGCCGGTGTAGTTCCGAGACAGAAAATCATATTGTGCTGATAGGCTGCTTAGCGCCTTTCGCGCACAATCTGCCGGTTCGGAAGCCGGGAGACAAGAAAACGCCAAAAAATCCGTTTGACGTCTCCCGCCGTGGCGATTACTGTGACGGGGTGAATAGAGATTTGAACCTGCTGGCATGGAGCGCGCTGCTGCTGAGAAGCGCGGTTGGTGGGTTTTAATTTCGCTGCACCTTTTTCAAAACCCACTGCCGCGAGGGCGGTGGTTTTTTTGTTTACCTCCCCGCCTGCGGCGCCAATAATAAAACCAGACAGTCATGCTCAACGATCCCTCTGTCAAATATCGGCCCTTCCCGGCGGTCAACTTGCCGGACCGGCAATGGCCCAACCGGGTGCTCACCCGCCCACCCATCTGGTGCAGCGTCGACCTGCGCGACGGCAACCAGGCGCTGGCCGCCCCGATGAACGTCGGCCAGAAACTCGAACTCTTCCAAACCCTGGTCAAATGCGGCTTCAAGGAAATCGAAGTGGGATTCCCTTCCGCATCGAATACCGAGTTCACTTTCAACCGCCGTTTGATCGAGGAGAAACGCGCGCCCGAGGATGTCTGGCTGCAGGTCCTCGTCCAGGCGCGCGAGGATCTCATCGAGCGGACCTTCGAGTCGCTCGTGGGGGCGCGCAAGGCCATCATTCACCTCTACAACTCAACCTCGCCCGCCCAGCGGCGCATCGTTTTCGGCATGTCCAAAGCGGAGATTCTCCGCGTTGCCGTCCGCGGCGCCCAGATGATCCAGGATCGCCTCCCCCGCCTCGCCGGCACGGAGGTGAAGCTGCAATACTCGCCTGAGAGCTTCAGCGCCACGGAAGTCGAATTCGCCAAGGAAATCTCCGAGGCGGTCATGGAGGTCTGGCAGCCGACCCCCCAACGCCCCATGATCCTGAACCTCCCTGACACAGTGGAGGTGGCAACCCCGAACGTTTACGCGGATCAGGTCGAGTGGATTGGCCGCCACATCCAACGGCGCGACGCCCTGATCATCAGCCTGCACACCCACAACGACCGCTGTACGGGGGTGGCGGCCACCGAGTTAGGGCTGCTTGCGGGCGCGGACCGGGTAGAGGGCACGCTCTTCGGCAACGGCGAGCGTACCGGTAACCTCGACCTCATCACCGTCGCGCTCAATCTCTACATGCAGGGAATCCACCCCGGCCTGGATTTCAGCAACCTCAACGCCATCCGAGACGTTTATGAACGGTGCACCGGGATGGAGGTTCCCCCGCGCCAGCCTTATGCCGGCGAGTTGGTCTTCACCGCGTTCAGTGGTTCACACCAGGATGCGATCAAGAAAGGCCTGGCCGAATGGGCGAAGAACGGCGGCAGCCAACCTTGGGATGTGCCTTATCTCACCATCGATCCCGCAGACATCGGACGCGAGTACAGCGAGGTCATCCGGGTCAACAGCCAATCAGGCAAGGGCGGGGTCGCCTTCCTCTTGCAAAACGAGTTCGGCATCGACCTGCCCAAAGAAATGCAGCGCGAGTTCGGGCCGATTGCCAACAACGCGGTGGACGGGCTGGGCCGCGAGGTAAGCGGAGCGGAACTAAAGGGCATGTTCTGGCGCGAGTACCTCGAGCGTACGACCCCCTGGCAACTCGTGCGGTTCGAAACTCAAAGCCGTGAGGGCATCGTTCGCTGCCACGCTGAAATCCTGCGCGAGGGCCAGGCGATCGACCTCCGGGGCGAAGGCAACGGTCCGCTGGCGGCGCTGGTTCACGGCTTCGTCATGGCCGGTGTGCCCCGCTTCGAGATTGCTCATTATAGCGAACACGCCTTGGATGCCGGCGAAGCGGCGGCCGCCATCGCTTACATCCAGATCAAAATCGCGGACGGACGCACGCGCTGGGGTGCTGGGGTTGACACGAATATCGAGTTAGCCTCCGTCCGCGCCGTGCTCAGCGCCCTGAACCGCTCATGAGCCCCGAATTCCAGAACCGAAGCGGCAATCCTCGCCGCATGACAACCTGCTGGCGGGGTCCCTGGGGGCGCGGACCCTTCGCGCCCCGGACCTCCCGGGCTCGCATTCACACCCTGAAACCGATTTGCGGTCCGATTCATTGGGACCGCGAAACCTGCGGCCGCGCCGGGCAAACAACCGGCCGCGCTGCCTCTGGTACAACCTTAGTCCACAACCAGTAACATTGAATTGATTATGCCCGACGAACCCGCCACACCGAAAACCAAACGCAAACCCAGCGCCGCCTTCATGAAGCCCGTACAACCCGACGAAAAACTCGCGGCCATTGTGGGAAGCGAACCGTTGTGCCGTACGGATGTTACCCGAAAACTCTGGGAATACATTCGCGCCCACAACCTGCAGGACCCGGCCAACAAAACTTTCATCAAGGCCGATGAGAAGCTCAAGGCAGTCTTCGACGGGCAGGAGCGCGCCAGCATGTTCGAGATGACTCGCCTGGTGTTCAAACACGCCAAGTGATCTGAGCCGCTGGCCAGGCGTTAAGGGGCGGCCCTGAATACGGCGATTTCAGACAAGCCGATATTTGGGCTGCCTTGCTTGACCCCGGTCACCACGAAGACGAGCCAATTCACGGTTTTGGGGGGAAAACTCACTTCCAATCCTTGCCTGGCGTCGTCCGGCAGCGGACCGGTGGACAGGGTCGTGCCATCACTGAACACCAACATGCCAGAGGTTACCTGATCTAGCAGGTTAGGACGGTCAAAGAGCCAAACGCGGTTGATGGTTTGGGGTGATTTCCACGTCAACCGCAACAGTGCGGTGTCCTTTTCACCGTGACTGGCCCATTCATGGCGGGTCTCCCCTGGGTATCCGCCCACGACCCCATCCACGGCCCCTTCCGCCAAGTAGTCCGGATGGCACGAACTCACGGTGAGAGTGGCCTCCGGGGCAATATTGGCCGGTTCCGTCAGAGCATCGGGAGCTTCGCTTTCACCCCGATCCAGCAAGTGTATTTCCTGCAGGCACATCCCATAACGACTGCCCGCAGGTCGCGATTTGAACGTGATCCCGCCCCAGCCCGAACTGAAGTTGGCGGCATAGCAGAGCCAGAGGTTCCTGCCATCCGCACCCATAAACTTCGAGGGCAGGTTGACAAAGTATGCCTGCTCTCCAAACAGGCTCATGTGCGTGACGAGCTTCCAGGGACCGGTGATGCGATCGGATTCCAGAATGTAGGTGTTGTATCGGGACACGGTGTTGCCACCGTCAGTCACGCACAGCAGGAACTTCTTGAGCGGGGCGTCGTAGGTCATGGTCACGCAACCCATGTGGTCACGCCATTCGGCTATCGGTTTGGCCTCCCGGCAGACATTGGTCCATAGATCGCGACCATCGGTGCCACGACCGGCGAAGAATTCGTATTGGGAAGGATCGTTCATGTTCTCAATGCCCGGCGTGACCCGCAGGAGATAGACTTGGTCCGCCGTGATCCAACTGTTGAACGCGTAGCGGCGACCTACTCCGTCAGAAGCCCCCTGGGCGACCAGATAGGCCTTGCCGTCTGGAGACTGTTCCAGGTTCCTCCCAAAATCCACAAAATGCGGCGCGCCGATTTTCACGGGTTCCCCGTGCAGAGCGTGTTCATCGAACAGGGGCTTGTCGGGAGTGCGGGGAGTCTGAGTCCAGGACTTGCCGTAATTGGTGGACCAACGGAACCCAACAAACGGTCCAAGCCAGGGCCAATTATAAGGAATGCCGTCCCGATCCACCCGACCCGACGGATGGAGACAATAGGTGCCGTAGTACCAGACGCCCTGATAAACCAGGCTCCCACAGGGGTACCGCCCTTCATAGGGGAGCGGACTGGAGGGGAAGACTCCCTGGTTGGTCACCACTAACTTCAGCGGGTCGTCCCCGAGAATGGTGGCATGGCCGGTGGTGGCGTTCGCGCCCGCCGACCCGGAACTCAGTCCATTCACGCCGCCATCGGTCCACGGCGAATACAGATTCCCGTCCGCGGCCCAGGTGGGATACCAGGTATCAGCCCCAGTGTATTCGGCGTGGCGCCCGGTGAACCCCAGCCCCCTCAATCCCTCGGACCTCGGAAAGGGACACCCAGGCGGTGGCGTAGATGGCCAAGGACGATTGGATCTGGCCTCGGGAGCCACGACCAGTCGTTCAGTGACCTGGGCCTCGGAGTTGACAACCAACACCACCGCGAAAGCGGTGACGGCTGAGATTGCGACGTGATTGGAGTGATTCAGATAGGTTATCATGGTGGCAACAGTCCGTTGCAGCTCATCAGTCAACTTCCTGGGCGGGTCAAGGTCCCGTTGGCTGCTCGCGGCATTCGCTAACGCGGTCCCGGGCCGTTTGAACCAGGTTCTCATCACCCCTGGTCTGGGCGACCTTGAGCGCGGTTTGCGCCGAATCGAGTGCCGCGCGCAACTGGCCGGCCTTCTGGTAGTTAACCGACATCAATAAATGAAGCTCCGGAATCGTATCGATGCCCGGTGCCAGGGATATGGCGAGAGAGTAGTGTTCGGCCGGCTCGCGGGTCAAACCCTGCGCCGCCAGCGCCAGGGCCAGCAGGTAATGAGCCCGCGCGTGTTTGGGATTCAACGACACCGCCTTGCTCAGGACCGACGCCGCCTCCCTGGCCTGGCCATTGGCCACGAGGGCATCCCCGAGCGCACAATGCATCTCGACTGGGTTGTAGCGCCGATCAAATCCCTCCGGCATCAGCGCGAGCGCCTTGCTCAGAGGCTCGACCGCCTTTCCCGGCTGTCCTTCGCGCTGGAAAGCCATCCCCAGATCAAAAAGCGCACACGCATCGTTCGGGTTTAATCGCAGCGCTTCGGCGGTGTGCGCCAAGCCACCTTTCGGATCCCGTTTGCTGCTACACAGCAGGGCTCCCAGCCGCTGGTGCGCATGGACGTTCTTGGGATTGATCCCCAGAGCGGTCTGATACTCTCTGATCGCCCCCTCAAAATCCCCACTATTTTCCATCACATACGCCGCCCGAGCATGGGAAAGATCGTCCAGAAACTGTTCTTGTATCCTGGCGATGCTACCCGGAGGAATGTTGACAAACTCCGGTATATTGGCCGCGCGCTCGGACACCGTGAAATGGGCCAGCACCACGGGGGGGCTGCTCTCGCCCCGGTCGTCGATATGGGTGAGAAACAACTGGGTATAAGGCGACTGGCTCTTCGAGGAGAACACCAACCACCGGCTGTTGGGCGACCAACTGTGCCAGGAGTTCATGCACGCGGTGTTGCACGCCAACCGGCGCGCCGCGCCACCCTCCGCGGGGATGATATAGAGCTCGCTGTCCGGTTGCAGCAGCATATAGCTGCGCGCCTGGCAGAAAACAATCCACTTGCCGTCCGGTGAATACTTGGCGAAATAATTGCTGCGCCCGTTCCGCGATGCCCCCGCCAGCGGCTCCGCCTGGCCCCCTCTGCCCCCGTTGTAAGGAACCCGATAAAGATCAAACTGGAACGGCTTTCCATCGCGCAGGAACTCGGCGCAATCCTGCTCGCTCAGCAGCAGTTTCTCCTCCGCCTCCTGGCTCCGAAGTTGGTAGGCCTGGGCGCGGGCAAAAACGATATACTTGCCATCCGGACTCCAGCTCGGGTTGCTCTGCACATATGCCGGATCGTCAGCCCCCGGCAAGGACTGGAAGGTGCCGCTATTCCGACGGTAAATGGCCAGAATTCCCTTGATGGGGAAAAACAGTTGCGAGAAGGCTAGGTCGGGTTTAGGGGCGAACACGGATTTGTCCTTCACGGTGCTGATCACGACCTGGCCATCCGGCGAAACCTGCGAGAGCAAACCGAACGTCTTTTGCCGATCCTCCGGCCTGTAATCGTCCCAGGTCATGATGTCGCTGGAAGCAAGCAGCATGTTCTTGGCGACGGGCGTAACCACGTAAGACCCCTTGTTGTTCGCATAATCCACGTCCATTCCCAACACGCGTCCATCCTGAGAAAAAGAATGGCAATTGCCACAAACCGGCAACCCCTCCAGCACTACCGGCGGTGGTGCCTCCGAATCAACGGTTCCAAACCGCCAGCGAATCCGCGACGGATCCTTCACTGCTTCCACGAAGGGCAAGTTGACCTCCCGATAGAAAATCGGCGCCCCCACGGGATCTTTCGAGGTGCTGATAGTGAGTTGGCCGCGCGACAGCAGGTTCAGCGGGGCGGCCAGCGCAAACCCGATCACCGTGACCTTCGCGAGTTTCTCCCGCGATCGCTCCTTGACCTGAGCCCATTCCACTGCGGTGGGCGTCCACTCCTTCTGGCGGCTGACAAAATGGAGCCTGGAACGGCCGTCAGGGAATTCCATCACCACGATCCACGCGTCGGCTTTACTGGCATCCTGCCACCCGAACGAACAGGGGGCAATGTCAGGCGGGAACCAGGTTCCATTTCGCGGCCAACCAAAGGTCAACTCGGGATAACTCCGTTTTTCCTGGTAGCCGGCCAACATCTGCTCAACCGGCAACCGTCGCGAGCAAGAACTGGACAGCATCACCAGCGCCACCAGGGGGAAAGCCCTCGCGAACCTGCGCCCGAGATCTTTTTGAAACTTGCGCGTCATCTCAACCCGGCATATTGACCATCAAGACGACCGCGGATCGAGAAAAAACACCACAGCACCGGCGGCGCGGCGGGCGGACTCCAGATCGAGGCAAGAGCAACAGAGGCAAGAGCAACCATTGCCCCACCCGTCGAAACGGTGTACGCTTCTCGACAATGTGTTTAGCAGTTCCAGGCAAGATTACCTCCATCACGGGTGACGACCCGTTGACGCGGATGGGCAAGATCGATTTTGGCGGCATCCTCAAGGAGGTCAGCCTCGCCTATCTGCCCGAGGCGGTCTTGGGCGATTACGTCATCGTCCATGTCGGCTTCGCCATCAGCCGGGTCGATGAGGCCGAGGCAAAACAGGTCTTTGCATACCTGCGCGAGATGGAGGAACTCGTGGAGTTGGAGGATGCCAACCGTCAAAGTGGCCTCGCCTAGCACCTCCCCTGCCCCGCAGTCCCCATCGCCAGCATGATGTCCGATGAAGTTCATTGACGAATACCGCGATGCGGAAGCGGTAAGAAAATACGCCCGCGAACTGGCCCGCCTCACGACCCGGCCCTGGCGCCTCATGGAGGTGTGCGGTGGCCAAACCCACGCCATCGTCAAGTTCGGCCTCGACGCACTCCTGCCCAAAGGAATCGATTTGATCCACGGACCGGGCTGCCCGGTCTGCGTGACCCCCTTGGAACTGATTGACAAAGCCCTCCAGATCGCGGCCCGGCCGGAGGTGATTTTTTGCTCTTTCGGCGACATGCTGCGCGTGCCAGGCAGCCATACTGACCTCCTCTCCGTCAAGGCTTCGGGCGGAGACGTGCGGATCGTCTATTCACCCCTCGACGCCGTAAGCCTGGCTGAGCGAACTCCCGTCAAGGAGGTGGTGTTCTTCGGTGTGGGATTTGAAACCACGGCTCCGGCGACCGCCATGGCGGTCTACCAGGCAGCTCGCAAAGGCCTGCAGAACTTCTCGCTGCTGGCCTCGCATGTGCTCGTGCCGCCCGCCGTCGAGGCCCTGTTGCGGTCGCCGGATTGCGGCGTGCAAGCCTTCCTCGCCGCCGGTCACGTCTGCGCCATTATGGGCTACGAGGAGTACCTTCCCATCGCCGCCCGGTACCGCGTGCCGATCGTAGTGACCGGATTCGAGCCGCTGGATATTCTGCAAGGTGTGATGATGTGCATCCAACAGCTGGAAAACGGGCGGGCGGAGGTCGAAAACCAATATAGCCGCGCGGTGCGTCGCACGGGCAATTTGCCGGCCCAGCAACTCCTCCGTGAGGTTTTCCAAGTGGTTCCCCGCAAGTGGCGCGGCATCGGCGAGATCCCGGCCAGCGGCTTGGGGCTCAGCCCGGCTTATGCCGCGTTTGACGCGGAGCACCGCTTCGGCGTGGTGAAACTGCGCGTCGAGGAATCCTCCGAATGCCGAAGCGGGCTGGTGCTGCAAGGCAAAATCAAACCTCCCGAGTGCCCCGCCTTCGGCACCCGCTGCACCCCGGAACGCCCACTGGGCGCGACCATGGTTTCTTCGGAAGGCGCCTGCGCCGCCTACTACCGTTACCGACGCGAGGATAGCGTCTGATCGCCGGAACCCCCGCTCCCCCAACGCGCCGTCCTCCTGGTCACTTCCACATCGATCCGAGCTCGAACACGCGGAGGCTGCGGACGGTCGCGGGACCCGAGACGCATTCCACCGCCAGGAGATCCTCCATGGGGAGGAAACACGCCGACACCGAAGTCTCGCCCCCGTTGGCAAAGGTCTCGATGGACGTGCGGTCGAGGAGGATTTCTACGGTCTTGACGCCGGTCCCAACTCGGGCCGGCTGGCTACGGCAGGCGATCGACTCGTCCGTAACCACCACCGAAGTTCCCCGGAGCCGGAAAGTCAGCGTCGACCCTCGGGGCACCTGCACCTCGGCCAGGATATGCAGGAGGTCGCCTGACACCGCCAAGGGGACCACAACTCCGGGCGACAGGGAGAGGTTTTCCCATTCGTGCTGGCGACGGTGAAGCACTGCGATCTCCGGCACCGGTTTGCGAAAGAGACGCAAGGATCCCCCCAGCGTCCGCAGGGTCAGGTCGCACGGGAACGTCATCTGTTGGTTGAACGGCATGTCCGGGTAGGTGCCACCGCGCATCCAGGCGATCTGGATGCGCCTGGGCACACCGCTGGTGACCGGCTCCCCAACCTCCTCCCCCTGCCCGCCTCTCGGCAGGGAAGATTGAGGGACGCTACGCTCGATTCGGCCGGGTCCAGGCTGAGGACTTCTTTCCATGTCTCCCCAGGACTGGGTCGCATAGAAGTTCGGGCCGAGGTCACAGGGGAGCTGTCCGGTCTCAGGGACAAAACGCGCCCCATCGAAATCCCCAATGGAGTATTTTCCATTGCCTCGCACCAGCACCCACTTCAGCCGCTGCGGATCATTATCCGCCGCCAAGGGGAACATATCCGGACATTCGAAGCTGTCCGGAATGGACTCCTTCTGCTCAGTCCACTGGAGGAGGTTGGTCGAAGCCAGCAAGAAGTAGGAAGAGTTGCCGTACAGCAGCATGATCCAGCGCCGGGTCGGCTCATGCCAGAACACCTTGGGATCGCGTTCCGGGTGGACCAGTACCGGGTTATGCTGGTATTTGGTCCAGGTCCGCCCGTGGTCGAGGCTGTACGAAATACAGGTGCTGCGGTTGTCGTTACCGCTCCAAAAGGCCACCAGCGGCGGGTTCTTCGGGTCGGGCGAAAGCCCCGAACTGTTATCCCGGTCCAGAACCGAGCCACCCGATTGGACGCCCGAACCAAACCGGTAGTCTTCCCAGAAGGCGGGCTGGGTCTCGGTCCAAGTCACCAGGTTGGTGCTCACCGCGTGGATCCAACACTTGTTCCAACGCTGGGCGAAGAGGTGGTATTCGCCATCGAGGTAGATGAGCCCGTTGGGATCGTTGAGCCAGCCTTCCTCCCGTGCGCCTGGATTCAGTTTTCGCAACGTCCATTGCCGCGCTGTGAAATGGAATTGCGGACGGTACTTTTCCTGGTAAAGGTCATCGGCCGGCGCGATCAGGGCTGGCGTCTTCCAATAGGCGGCCCGCAGCGCCGCGACCCGCCCTGCCCCGCCGCTTAACCGTTGGATCTCCCCGTCCGACAGCGCTCGTCCCCAGATCGCGACGTGATCGATCAGGCCCTTCCAACCGGAATTGATGTGACCGCCGATGGACTCGGCGCCCATCAGGCACGGCGCGGCGTTCCCTTCCCGGAGCGGTCCCAAGGGAAACGCCTCGCTCATAAGGACGCCGTCCACGAACATTTCGAGACGCGCCCCATCATACCGGCAGATAACGTCATGCCAATCCCGAGGGCCGATTCGATCCAGGGGGACCATGACCTGCGTCATCCGGGGCGTGTTCCGTGTCCCAAGTTCGAAACCGATGGCCGAGTCAAACGAGAAGAGGTTATAAACCAGGCGATCGTGGCCCCCGTGCTTGTTGAATAACGGTTTACCCCAGGCGCCCGAGGGGTTGCGCAAGCGCACGCTGACCGTGAGGGCCGCGCCCGTGAGATTGAGCATCCCGCCGGTCCCCTGCCCTGCATCGAGATAACCACCCTCCAACCGGGCGACCAGTCCATCGTTGCCGCCCGCCAGAGAGGCCTGCAATTCCTGCCCCTCCAAGCGAACTCCCAGGGTGACCGGCCCGATGATCTTCAATTCGTTTCGGCCTGCCAGATCGGTCCGTCCGTCCATTTGCCAGGCGGCGACGGCGCTCTGGAATAGACCGTCGCCCGGCGGAGCGGACACCGCAGAGATGGGGGAGACCACCACGGCGACGAGCGACCAGACCCCGGAGGCTCGCCTGAACGACCGGATAACCTGCGATACGGTTTGCATGGCGGTGAGCATAACGGTCCGGTCCGGAATTGAAAAGGCCCGCCGGGCCCGCCGGACCGCCACCCGCCGGACCGCCAATTCCTCTTCTAAGAAACCTTGCGCTACGGTGTCTTAAGATCGGAAGCTGGTCCGGATGCCGGATCACCGTCCGCATGGATTGAGCGGGCCGGCGCAGTATGCATTCAGTATGATCCCGGGAGCAAATGGACCGGTGTCCCGTCTAATAAGACGAACAAAAGTACCATCATGAAAACGAATATGGTTACACTGCGGGGCCTGCAAGCGAAAAGCACCAGCCTGTGGCTGTTGGTTTGTGCCACCGGCTTGATGCCGGCACGGGCCTCCGCCCAGGAGGTGGGCTATATCGAGACTTTTAGCCTCGCCGGCGACCGGGAGTCCGCGCTCAAGGAACTGGTGCCTGGCACCGACGACTATTTCTATTACCACGCCTTGCAGGCCCAGAACACCGGCCAGCGCGACCGCTTCCAGGAGACCCTGGACCGCTGGATTCGCGACCGGAACGGCCAGGTGACGGAAAGCGCCCGTGAACTACTGAACCGGCAGGCCCTCTTCGATTACGAGAAAGACCCGCAAAAGACGCTCGGCTACCTGCGTGAGCAATTAAACCTCCAGTTCAACCATGCGCGAAAAACCGGTGAGCGCCGCAGCGACGCGCCCACCCAACTCGACCATTCCCTGATCAGCACCGAAACGCTGCTCAAGCGCGCGCTCAACCTGGACCGGGACAGTCTTGAACGCGTTGAAAACTCGGGCCTCGAACTGGCGGCCGGGCAGGCCATCACCGAAGATCAACGCCGCAACCTCCTGGCCCGTTTACAGCGGCCAGACCCGCCGGCCTTGGTAGATCTCATCCTCGCTGACCTGAAGTACCGCGATAGCCGCGGATTCGGCAGTCTCGAGATCCACAAGCGCCTGACCCTCGCGCAGATGGACGAGCTGCTGCGGAAGGACCCCGGGTTGCGCAACCAGGTGCCCTTCTGCAACGCTTACCTGGCCAAGTTGGCGCCCGAAAATGAGGTGGAACTGGAAACCGACCTCGCCGCCCGGGAAGCTTATCTCGACCGGGTTTGGGCTTTCGTCCAAACCCTGGATCCGGTTCATAACTCGCTCAAAGCCCATGTCCTCTACCATCGTCTCCGCCACGATCAGACCCAGGGCAAATACTCCCATGACCGTTTCCTCGAGTACGTTAAACTGCCGCGCAACGTCCCCTATCTCCGCGATGAGGTGCGCCAGCAACTCCCCCGCGGGGACTACCTGGCACAGCTTGACCAGGGTTTCGGGCTGGAATCGCTGGCCCCGATCGGAAACGAAGAACCACTCGTGCGGGACTTTCTCTTGAACTTCTTCCGTGAGGCCGCCAACTATGATGAGTACCGCCCCTGGCTCCGCGATGACTTTCTCAAACGCCTCTTCGCCGAGTCCAAAATCGTCAACGCCGTCGGCGACCCCCAGCAGTGGGCTCCCTTGCTCTCACCGGACGATTACCGCCACCTCAAGGAGCGCGTGGACATCGATTTCGCCCCCGACAATCGCAATGTCATCGGCGTGGATGCCGACGTCAAGCTAACCACGTTCCTGAAGAACGTTCCGGCCCTCATCGTGAAGGTCTATGAGATCAACACCTACAACTATTACCGGGAAACGGGACAACCGCTGAACCTGGCGATTAACCTCGACGGCCTGGTCTCCTCCTCCGAACGCCGCGTGCAGTACCAGGAGACCCCCGAGCATCGTGTGGCGCGCACCTTCGAGTTCCCAGAACTCAAGGGCCGCGGTGTCTACGTCATTGAACTCATCGGCAACGGCCGGAGCAGCCGGGCCTTGGTGCAGAAAGGACGCCTCGGCGTCCTCCAGGAGGTCAGCCCCGCGGGCCACGCCATCACCGTGCTGGACGAGGCCGGAACCCGACTGGCAGACGCTCGCGCCTGGCTGGGCGGCCGCGAATTCACCCCTGCCCAGGATGGCATCATCCGAATTCCCTTCAGCACTGAGCCACGGTCCGAAACCATCATCGTCCACCAGGGCGGCTTTGCTTCCCTCGCGCGGTTCAACCACCTCGCCGAAACTTACGACCTCAATGCCGGCATCTATGTGGACCGCGAAGCGCTGCTCCGCCGGGAAAAGGCGCAGGTGGCCCTGCGCCCAGTCCTGCGGGTTAATGGCCGGCCCGTGAGCCTCACACTACTCGAGGACCCGCGCCTGATAATCCAGTCGGTTGATCTCCAGGGCATTTCCACCGAGAAGGAATTCCCAGGTCTCCACTTGCGCGAGGATGCGGAAACCGTCTGCGAAATCATGGTGCCGGAAGCCACCGTAACTCTGACTGCGACCCTCAAGGCCCGCATCCAAAACCTCAGCCAAAACAAGCAGCAGGAGTTGGCCGGAGGGACCACCTTCACGCTCAATGGCATCGAGCGCAGCCAGGCGGTTCAGGACTTGCATCTGAGCCACACCAGCGCCGGCTATCTCGTCGAGTTGCGCGGTAAGAACGGTGAAACCCTCCCGGGCGAACCGCTCGCGTGCGTCTTCAAACATCAGTGGTTCCGCGATGAGGTGCAGGCGGCGCTTAAGACCGACGATCGGGGCCGTGCCTGGCTCGGAGAGCTCGCCGGGATCCAGTGGGTCCGCGTGAAAGCACCCGCTGGCGCCGAGCACCAGTGGCTGCTCCCGCGCGGCGCCTGCTCGTATCCGGATCAGTTGCACGGGCGCGTCGGCGAAACGGTGCGCGTGCCCATCGTGTTTGAGGGAACCGACCCGCTCCAGGAGGTTTCGTTGATGGAGGTGCGCGGAAATCAATTCGTAAAGGATTGCCACGAAGCCCTCGCGGTGCAGGACGGCTTTCTCGAGCTGCGAAATCTACCCGCGGGCGATTATTCCCTCTATCTCAAGCCCGAGGCCCGAGAGATCGCCGTCGCGGTGACGCAGGGTGAGAACCGAGACGGCTTCACGGTCTCGGCACGACGGTCGCTCCAACGTCCCCGCTTGGCGCCGTTACAGGTTGCCGCCGTGGAGCTCGGGCCCGAGGCGGTGGAAATCCGCCTGGCCAACTCGACACCCGTTACGCGCGTTCATGTCTTTGCCACCCGTTACCTGCCGGCTTACGACGTGTTCGCGAAACTTGGCTTCACCGGGGCGCCCGCGTTGCTGGAACAGATGTGGCGGCCCGCTCGAACGTTCTACGAGTCGGGCCGTGACATCGGCGACGAGTACCGCTACATCATCGACCGCCAATTGGCCACGAAGTTCCCCGGCAATATGCTGGATCGCCCCGGTTTGCTCCTAAACCCCTGGGCGCTGCGTGACACTGACACCCAAACCGAGGTACTCAAAACCGGCTCGACCTATGGCGGGGCTGCGGCAGGAATGCCGCCAGGGGCGTCCCCCGCCTTCAAAGCCGAGAGGGCCGGCGCGCCCGCGGAACCGCCAGAAGGATATGCCTCGCTCGATTTCCTCAAGCAGCCCTCGGTGGTACTCTGGAACCTGGTCCCGGACCAGCAGGGGCGGATTCGCATTCCTAAGGCCGACCTTCAGGGCAAACCGCAGTTGCGCATCCTGGCCATCGACCCGCTAACGACCGTCCTGAAAAATGTGGCGCTCGAAGACACCCCCGTCGCAACTCGCGAACTTCGCTTCGTCGGCGGCCTGGACGTCGCAAAAAGTTATTCTGAGCAAAAGCTCATCACCCCCGTGACCTCCAAAGGCGGCCTGGTAATCGCCGACGCCACGACGGCCCGCTTCGAAATCTGCGACACGGTAGCCAAGGCCTTTCGCCTGCTGGCGACCCTCGGCGCCAACCCGACGTTTGAAGAGTTTTCCTTTATCGCAAGCTGGCCGGATTTGGACCCGGCGGAAAAACAGCGCCATTACTCCAAATACGCCTGCCACGAACTGAGCTTTTTCCTTTACCACAAAGACCCCGAGTTCTTCCGCTCGGTCATCGCGCCCTGCCTGAAGAACAAGAAAGATAAGACCTTCATGGATCATTGGCTCCTGGGGGACAACCTCCAGGACTACCTCGAGCCCTGGCGTTTCCACCGACTGAACATCGTCGAGCAGATTCTCCTGGCCAGACGCCTGCCCGACCAACAAATCTCTGTGGCTCGCGAGGTGCATGACCTCGCCGACCTGATCCCGCCGAACCTCGAGGACTTTAACCACCGTTTCGACACCGCCGTCCAGACTGGCGCGGTGGAAACGGAGGGGGGCGTGCGAAGCCTGGTGGAAGTCCTGCGCAAGAGAGTGGATGAATCCAACGGGATGCGGCTGCCTCGCCTCGCCGAGAACAAACCGGCCGTGGTCGCCTCCCCCTTGGGGTTGGCGCAGGCCTCTTCCGCGGCGTTCTCGGACCAACTGGAGGTCGCAGATGGGAAGATGAAGGCTTTAAAGGCCCCGGCTGAATCCACCTTCCGCCGACGCCTCGCCGGAGGCGGCGGAGGCGCCGGAGGCGTGGATAAGGACGCGCTGCTCAACCAGGTGGAACCGGCGCAGAACTTCTTTGCCGCGGCAGTTGCCGAGCGCGGCGCCGCGCGGCGGTTCTTTCAAAAACTGGATCTCACCAAAGAGTGGGCCGAGAACAACTACTACCACCTCCCGATAGATGAGCAAGTCGCGGGGTTGGTCACCGTAAACGATTTCTGGTCCGATTATGCAAAGCACCCGGGCCAAACGCCCTTTCTTTCCAAGGCCTTCCCCCAAGCCACCCGGAACTTCACCGAGATGATGCTGGCCTTGGCCGTACTGGATCTGCCCTTCAAAGCCGCCCACCACGGGGAGCAACTCGACGGCCTGCGCTACACCCTCGAAGCGGGCTCACCTCTCTTCATGTTCCACCGCGAAATCCGCGAGGCCCCCAAAACCGATGCTCCCGGCGGAATGCTCGTCGCCCAGCATTTCTTCCGGGCGGACGACCGTTATCGCCAGGAAAACAACGAGCAAATCGATAAATACGTCTCCGACGAGTTCCTGCCCCAGGTGGTCTACGGGGCGGAGGTGGTCCTGACGAACCCGAGCGGAAACCGGCAGCGCCTGGCGGTGTTGCTCCAGATTCCCACCGGCGCCCTCCCCGTCAACAACGGCTTCTACACGCGCGGCAGGTACGTGCTGCTCGAACCCTACAACACCCAGCGCCTGGAGTACTATTTCTATTTCCCCGGCACGGGAAAATACCAGCACTACCCGGTGACCGTCTCGCGTAGCGACCAGGTCGTCGCGGCCGCTCCCCCCTTTAGCTTCAACGTGGTGGAGCGACTGACCCGCATCGACAAGACCTCCTGGGCCTGGTTATCCCAAAACGGCGCCCCGGAGGAAGTCCTCGCTTTTTTGGACCAGGCCAATCTCCACCGATTGGACCTCAACGACATTGCCTGGCGGATGAAGGACCGGGACTGGTTCAAGCAATCCACGGCGCTCCTCGAACGCCGGCACGTCTGGCATGAAACCCTCTGGTCCTACGGCCTCCTGCACAACGACCCGGAGACCATCCGCACCTTCCTGCGCCACTCGCCCTTCGCGGATCGATGCGGCCTTTACCTGGCTTCGCCGCTGCTGTCGCTCGACCCCGTCGAGCGGCTGGCCTACCAGCACTTGGAGTTCACTCCGCTGGTCAACCCCCGCGCGCACCCGGTTGGTCCCAAAACCAGGATCCTCAACAACCGCTTTCGCGAGCAATACCAGCGCCTGATGAAACTGCTCAGCTACAAGCCCGCCCTCAACGAGGTCGATAAACTGGCGGTCAGCTACTACCTGACCCTCCAGGATCGCGTCGCCGAGGCCATCGATTGGTTCAGCCACGTCGACCGCAAAGCCGTGCCCGAGCAATTGCAATGCGATTATCTCGAAGCCTTCCTGGCATTTTATCGTGGGGACATCGAGGGCGCACGGAAGCTGGCGAACGCCCACGCCCAGGAGGGCGTCAGCCGTTGGCGGAATCGTTTCGCCCAGATGCTCAACCAACTGGATGAACTCGGCGGGGGCCCCGCGGGCTCTGCCGACAAGGAAAACCGCGATCAGGTCCAGGGCACCCTGGCGGCCACCGAACCCGCTCTGGAAATGCAGGTCGAGGCCGGCCAGATCCGGCTCGACTACCGCAACCTCAAGGCTTGCGCCCTCAACTTCTACCCCATGGACATCGAGTTGTTGTTTTCCCGCAGCCCCTTCTTGCAAGATGGGGCGGCGCAGTTCTCCTTCATCCGGCCTATGCTCAGCCAGTCCCTTGATTTGCCGCCGGGCAAGGAGGTGCTGGCCGTACCCCTTCCCAAGGAGTTCCAGGCCAAGAACGTGATGGTGGAAACCTTGGCGGCGGGCCTCCGCAAAACTCAGGCCTACTACGCCAATACCCTCAAGGTGCAGTGGATCGAGGCCTACGGTCAACTGCTCGTGTCTCATGCCGAAACGCGAAAACCAGTGCCCGGCGCCTATGTCAAAGTCTATCTCCGAGCCCAGGGCGGCGAGGTGAAGTTCTTTAAAGATGGCTACACCGACTTGCGCGGACGCTTCGACTATGCCTCGTTAAACACCAACGAACTCGACAACGCCCAGCGCCTGGCGGTGCTCATTCTCAGCCCTGAACTGGGCGCTGTGGTGCGCGAGGTCGCCCCGCCTAAAAGGTGACCGCCGCTGGGGTGGCCATCGCCGGTAACGCCGACGGCTCCCCTCAGTGGTGTTCGACACCAGCAGCCGGCCACCCACCGGCGCCGCGCCCATGACTCTCGCAACGAAGACGGCTGGGGCCCTCGACGCTTGACCCCATTCCGTCCCAGTGACAAGCTGCGCCCAGCATGAGCGAGAACGCAATCCCGATTCCCCTCACCCGCTTGACACCGCCACCCGGGTGGTCCCTCCTGCGGTCGGCGCAGAACACCCCGCCGAATGCCCCACCGATCCAACGCATTGGATCCGATGAGTGGCCATTGCTTCACCCCCTGCTATGCGCATGAAACGCCGACTAATCCTCATCCTCTGCTTGGGTGTCTCGCTCGCCACGAAAGCCGACCTGACCCTCCACGAGATCCGCACCGCCTCCAAGGACGTTCTCGTCGCCTATTTCAAGAGCACCGTGATCAACCCCAACGAGGTGAACACGACGAACCTAGCGGACTGGAAACTCAACGGTCAGCCCGTAATGGCTATCAACAAGTTTGTCACCGAGTCCGCTGCCTGCGATCACTTCATCTACCTCCAGGTCCCCACCCTGATCACTGGGACAACTTATAAGCTCCAGACACCCCACGGCGACAAAGGCTTCGTTTTTGACGATCAGACCACCTTTTGCGAATCCATTAAGTCCAATCAAAGCGGGTACAGCGCCTTGTCGAAGGTTCGGTATGCCAATTTCGCCATCTGGCTTGGTGACGGCGGCTCCAAAGCCATCACCGGAGACTTGCCCGCTTACACGGTGTTCAAGCTGGCTGGCGGCGCCATCGTGGCCCGGGGGAACCTGCGTTCGCTCGGCTTGGACGCTTCCTCGGGCGATTTCGTGTACCGCATTGATCTCTCGGCCGTCCCTGAAGGCGGCCCCTACAAAGTAGCCGTCCAGGGCTACGGCAGTTCCTATCCCTTCGGCGTGGGCGGTGATTTCTCGCGCCGGCTCGGCTATGTGTCGTTCCGCTCGCTCTACCACCAGCGCTGCGGCTGCCCGATCGTCCCACCCTATGCCTGGAATATCAAACCCGATCCCTGCCACACCACCATTTGGCAGGTCAACGGCCCGATCGCCGAGGCCAGCCTTATCGTAACGGGCAACGAACCGAGCTTCACCGCTTATGGCGGCTACCATGATGCCGGGGACGCCGACCGCCGCACCTACCACATGGACGTCCCCGTCACACTGATGACCACCTATGAGGCCTTTCCCCAGATGTTCACGGACGACCAGTTCAACCTCCCGGACAAGTTCAACGAGCATTACCAAATCCTGGGCAAAGGCAATGGCATGCCCGACATCCTCGACGAGGCGCTTTGGGGGACGATGTTTTGGGAATTCTTGCAGGAGACCAACGGCGCCATCCACTGGGGCACCGAGACCAAAGGTTACTCGCCCTTCACCACCTACCAGAACGACCCTACCCGGTTCGGCACCGAAGTGCTCGACTCTCGCTCCGCCAGTTTTGCTTCCGGCATGTTCATGCACCTGGCCCGTCTCATCAAACCCTATCAATCGGCACGCGCCCAGGCGCTCCAAAAACACGCCGAATTGGCCTTCGCCGCCGCCGGCGACCGCGTCCGCCCAACCCATAAACTCTATTATGCCGTGCAGAAGTACTTGCTGACCGGGGATGAAACCGCTCATCAGTGGGTTAAAGACCTGGCCGTCGACACCCGCGGATATGCCGACAATTACAACGCCCCACCCGAATCCTTTGCCGGAAATGCTTGGCTCGCCTCCTTCTTTTTCTCCTATATCGTAGCCAAAGACCGCCCCACCGACCCCGCCGTGGTCGACCTGTTCAAGGCCGCCATCAAGGCCGCGGCGGACAAAGAAATCGATTTCCTCGCCGCCCATGCCTACCCGGTGGGTACGCCCGCCAATCTGCGCTGGTGGGGCAGTAATACCGCCCAGGGCCAATATGCTTACCCCTGCCTCCTCCTCTGGTCCCTCACCCGAGAACAGAAATACATCGACGCCGCCAGCCAGTTGATGGACTACGCCCAGGGCCTCAACCCCCTCGGCAAATGCTTCATGACCGGCCTCGGGTTCAACCGCGTCCATAACCCACACGACCGCGAATCCGCCTACACCAAACGGCAGGGCTGGGGTCCCCGCCCAGGAATTCTCGTCTTCGGCCCGGGCGGCTCGGGCCGCGGCGTGTCCGTTCCCAATGTCTCCACCCTCCCGCGAGAACGCAAATACATCGACAACCTCGGTTCTATCCAGTGGAGCGAGTTCACCGTCTATCAGAGCCTTTGCTTCCCCTCGGCGGTCTATCCTGTGCTGGGTCAGGGAGGAACCTACGACGAGCGGAGGGACCCATTCAGCCCCCAGCAGCAGTGACGGCCCTTTGATCGGCTTCCAAAGCGCGGGCGAGATCGACGAGGCCGTCCAGCGCATCAATCGCGCCCTGGCGGCAGGTTAACGCTTTTCTACGGAACCTGCGCCCGCCCCTGCCGCGCGATCTCCTCACGCCATCCTGAGACCGCGGCGCGGATATCCTCGCCCGCCTGGAGGGCGCGTTTGACGTGCTTGAGCGGAAGCCAGGGCAGCAGGCCGATCAGATCGTGAATCACCAGGATCTGGCCGTCACAATCGGGGCCCGAGCCGATGCCGATGGTGGGGATGGACAAGCGCTCCGTCAATTCCCGAGCGACCGGTGGCGTGACTAGCTCGAGGACCACCCCGAAAGCGCCCGCCGCGACCAGCGCATCCGCATCCGCCAACAGGTCCTGGCGCTCTGTTTCCTTTCGGCCCTTGACGTGGTAACCGCCCTCTTCGACCACATGCTGCGGCAACATGCCGAGATGGCCCAGGAACGGGATTCCGGCGGCCACCATAGCGCTCACTTGCTGGGCGATCCCCCGCCCCCCCTCGGCCTTCACCGCTTCCGCCCCCGCGGCGGTCAACCGTCGGGCGTTCGCCACGGCAGCCTCGACGGTGTCGTAACTCCCGTAAGGCAAGTCGGCCGCCAACAAGGCCCGCGGTTTGGCTCGCGCTGCCGCGCGGACGTGGTGCTCCATTTCTGCCATCGTCACGTGGGTCGTATCCGGATAGCCGAGCACTACCATGCCCAGAGAATCCCCCACCAGAATCAGCGGAATGCCCGCCTCGTCCAGCAGGCGCGTCATCGGAAAGTCATAAGCTGTCAGCGAGGCGATACGTTCGCCCCGGCTTTTCATGGCCTTTATTGCCTCGGCAGTGATTTTACACCCTGTCATCCCGCCAAGGTAACTCCGCATCACCGACGCAACAAACAAAAACCTCTATCGAACTGCTGGGTAACGGGCTCCATCCCATCCGCCTCCGGCCTTCGCGCCTTCGCGTGAGCTCGATTGCGCCGATGAGGCCACGCGCCGGTAAATAACGGCCGGCAGTGGCCAAACGCCTCCGGTTTTTTCGTGCCAATCGGGCCCCTCGGAGCCAGTGTTAATCGGGCGTACGGTGGATAAGTTGTGAATAAGTTTATGTTGCAGCACAAGGGTCTCATGCTACAATGCTAATAGTTCATTGAAAGAACTGAGGCTGAAGGTGAAGGTCTTCAGATCGACTCCGGCAGTCTCAAGGATAATCCCAGGTGACTGGGGAAAGGGTGGGCCAGGCTGGTTGGCTCGTCCCCTCTGCGTCCGTGGCGCAAGCCACGGGGAAGAGGCAGAATTCACCAGTTCCCCTGGCGGCGTTCGCGCGCCGCCGGTAAACGCGAAAAAAGGGACTGAGCGGTGAGGAACGATAAGAAGCCGTTTCGAGCCGAGTCAAGTAACCCGGGCTGGTTTCGGGTCCGGGTGAATCGCAGTTACCAAAGGGTATGGGGTTGCTACTGTGAATCAGCACGATCGGACGGCTCTGGCGGTCTCCGGCGAGGAGGTCAGCCAAGCGAAAGACGCCGAAAGGCGGGACAAATGGAGCGCTCGAATCGCGGAGGGCACGTCGCCACGGCAGGCTCCGTGAAAACCTCCCGAGAAGTCGGCGGCATTACAAACGGTACCGCTGACCTGTGGATGAAAGGCAACCTGAGAGTTAAGAGGCGAGACCCGTGGCACTGGGCTAACGCGCCGTCAAAAGCGGTGGCCGACCCGGCGCTAAGTGGTTAAGACGCGGAACAAGACTCATAGACGTGTCTCGACCTGGTTCGTAAGCCGGTGGCGCAACCACCAGCCGAAGCGAGCTGAAAAGCCTCACTCAATAATCCAGCGACCGGAAGGCGTTGGACGGCCCTGCTACGAGGCCGGTAACTCCGCTTGCCGTGGAGAATGGCGTCGGGAAGCTGGCGGCCAATTAGGCGCCTAATGCCAGCACGGGAAAGAGAGCTTGGCGAACTCCCACCCCCCATTTAGCCCCTGTTCGGCCGCAAGGCCGGATGGGGGCTTTATGTTAAATCGCCTTTGAAGCAAGTCCAACCAAACCCACGGCTTGACAGCACGCGTGGTAAGCTTACTATTCCTCTATGAAGAACCATCGAATTCCCCGTGCGAAAGCGGTGTCGCGCCGCATTTTCACGGGCACGAACTGCGCCTGGCCAGTGACCTCCTAGTGACTCGACCCGCAGCCGGGCTTAAGTTTCGATGAGCTTTTAACACCAACAAACACCCAAGCACACATCCCCTGCATGAGAACATACCTGAAAGGCACTACTTGGAGCCGCCGCCTACTGGCGAGTTTGCTCCTCACCGGCGCGATCGGCCACTACGCCTCGGCCGCTCCCGTCCCGGTTGAAGATCCCTCATTCGAGCTCTGGCCGCTGGGCGGCGGTGGCTCCACCACGAATTGGAATGCGCGCGGCAACGCCGGTTATTCCATCCAGTCCGTCAGCAACGGCTGGTTCACCGCCACGGACATCTTGCCCGCTCCTGCCGACGGCACCAACTTTCTCGTGCTCAACGCCAACCTCACCAGCCCGGGCTGGTGTTGGCAGGATATCGGGGCACTCCTCCCGAATACGACTTACACCCTAACGGTCGCCATCGGCCAGTCGCTCCTGGGTGCCACCGGCGTGGGTCGAATTGCCCTCATCAACGGGTCCACCCCCTTCCAAACCACCCTCGGGCAGACGCCGATTGATAGCAGTTTGGTCGCCGCTGGAACCTTCGCTGACACCAACCTGGTGTTCACGACTGGCTACCAAGTCACCGGGGATCTGACCCTCTTGATGGAGATCGATACCGGCAGCCAGATTCTCTTTGATAACGTGCGCTTGGACGCCGCCACGCTGCCACCGGCGGCCATGGCCTTGCCCCCCTCCCTTTCCACCCCAAGCGGCACGGTACCGGCCGGGACAGTGGTGACTTTGTCCGAACTTCCAGGCGGGACTCCCCCGTTCCACTATCAATGGCAATCGGACAATGGCAGCGGTGGTGCGAGCTTCAGCAACGTTTCGGGCGCCAACAGCTCCAACCTGGCGGTGGACACCAGCACGCTGACGCTGAACCTGCCCGTGGAATACGTGGTGGTGGTGACCAACAGCCTGGGCGCTTCCACCAGCACACCGGTGACTCTGGTGGCCATCTCGACACCGCCGGTGCTGATGGCTGACACTCTGCCCTCTTCCGGATCATCGGATGTGGTAGGCAGCCAGGTCACTTTCTATGCCGTCGTGGAGGGGAGCACCCCGATCGCCTACCAGTGGTCGGTGGACAACGGTGGCGGACCGGTCAACATCCCGGGCGCGACCAATACGAGCCTAACGCTTACCAACCTCCAGCTCACCGACACTGGCTCTTACAGCTTGCAGGTCTCCAACGCGCTGGGGATAATCTCCAGCACCCCGGCTTCCTTTACGGTCAACGATATTCCCGCTGACGTGGGCGGAGTCGTCGCCTCGCCCGCCAACCAGGTCGGCCTGGGGCCGTTCTCATCCTGGGTCGGGGTCGGCCCCTTCACCCAGTTTACCCCAACTTGGGTACTGCCCGCCACCAACCTCCTGGCCGGATTGTCCCCCGCCAGCAGCGCCGGCAATTTCCAACTCGAAGGCGCCGGCGGGGTCACCGGACTGACTGACGGTCACTTCGGCGCGCTGGCACCCGCAGGAAACGCCAGCCCTGGCTTGGCCACTTGCGGAACGATCGGCGGCGGGGGCGGCTCAGCCGTTGCCTATACGCTCCCGGTTTCCGCCACCGGATGGGACCTCACCAACATCGTGGTCTATGGGGGATGGAGTGACAACGGCCGCGATTGGCAGAGATACCAAGTGTATTACTCCACCACCGCGAGTCCCTCCAATTACGCGAATCTGCTCGCGGACGTCGACTTCGAACCCGTCGTCACCAGCGGCTTACAGTCCGCCACGCGGGTGATCCTCACCTCAACCAATGGTGTGCTGGCGAAAAATGTGGCCGGGCTGCAGTTCTTTTTCAATACATTGGCCCACGCGCCGGAGAACGGTTATGAAGGTTACGCCGAGTTTGAAGCTTTCGGCGTTCATTCCGCCCCGGCCCCGGTGCTCGCGCAGAACATCCAACCGGCCACCGGCGCGGATGTCGCCGGCAGCCAGGTAACCATCACCGCCGCTTTTACCAGCAGCACGCCGATGACCTACCAGTGGTTGAAGGATGGCGTGGTCATTCCTGGTGCCACCAATTCCACCCTGACGCTGAGCAACCTCCAACTTACCGACACCTCGGTCAGCCCCGGCTACGTGCTGCGAGCGTCGAATGCCTCGGGAAGTGTCTCCAGTAGCCCTTGCGCCTTCACGGTCAATCCCGCGCCGAGCATGGATGGCAATGGGTTCCTCGTTTCCCCGGCTCAACAAACCGGCGGTGGCGCTATCTTCACGCCCACTTGGACGGTCTTCCCCGGTAGCCTGATCGGCGGCTTGCTCCCCGTCACCGCCATCGGCACCGGTGGGTTCGGCACCGAAAACTCAGGCGGAGTTCCCGCGCTGACCGATGGTCGTTTCGGCTCCGTGGGGAGTTCGATCAACTCCTCCTTGGCCACCGCCGGCACCAGCGGCGGTAACGCCCTCACCTATATCCTCCCGCCCTCCGCCTACGGATATGACATCACCAACATTGAGACCTTTGGGGGATGGAGTGATGCCGGCCGCGACGTGGAGGCTTACACGGTGAAGTACTCGACGGTGGATGCTCCCGGGACTTTCCTGGCGTTGGACAGTGTCAACTATGTCCCTGCCGTGCTAAACGTGCCCACTGCCACGCGCGTGACCATCAGTTCGCCCACCAGCCAACCGCTGGCTACGCACGTCGCCGCCATCCAGTTTGACTTCAGAACGCCTGGGGCGAAGAACGGCTACCAGGGTTATGCCGAACTCCAACTGTTCGGAACCCCGTCCGCTGCCATCAACTTCGCCCCCGCCGTGGTGCAGGACACGCTCCCTGGCGCTGGCTCGGATGTGGTCGGCAGCCAGGTCACTTTCACCGCCGGCATCAGTGGTACTCCCCCGCTGGCCTACCAATGGCAAGTCGGCGGCAACCCGATTCCCGGGGCAACCAACGCGACGTTGACGATCAGCAACTTGCGGTTGACCGACTCGGGCTCCTATAACCTGGTGGTTACCAACGACTACGGCAGCACCGCCACCGCAGCGAGCACCTTCACGGTCAACCCCGTGCCGGCGGCGGTCAATGGCATTATCGCCGCCCCTGCCAACCAAATCAGCCGTGCCGGTACCGGCTTCACTCCCACTTGGACGGCGGCTCCCGGCAGTCTGATCGCCGGCATGCTTCCGAGTGCCGTCGGCAGCGGCAATTTCTCGGGGGAAAGTTGCGGCGGGGTGCGGGTCTTAACTGACGGCGGGCTTGGGCTCTTTGATGCCGGCAACTCGACCTTGGCCACCGGCGGCACCAGCGCCGGCACCGCGGTTACCTACACGCTGCCCGCTTCCAAGTCCGGCTACAATCTGAACGAAACCGTGGTCTACGCGGGTTGGGCGGACAGCGGGCGCGACCAGCAAGCCTACACGCTGGCTTACTCGACCGTGTCAGCTCCCACTACGTTCATCAACTTGATCTCACCCAGCTACAATCCATCGATTCCCGGGAGCACTCCCTCGGTGGACCGGGTGAGCGTCTATTCCGCCACCGGCGCGCCGATGGCACAGCATGTGGCGGCAGTCAAATTCACGTTCGGACCGAGCGAGAACAATTACTCCGGTTACTCGGAGATCCAGGTTTTTGGCACCCCGACCCCGCCGCTGCTGGTCGGTTCCTCGACGCTCTCCAATGGCAACCTGGTCCTCACCGGGGCCGGCGGCACGCCGGGAGGCACCTACTCCTGGCTGACCTCGACCAACGCCGCAGCGGCGTTGTCAACCTGGACGACCAACACCACCGGAGTGTTTGACAGCACCGGTGCGTTCTCAACCACCATTCCGACCGTGCCGGGTCAGCCCGCCGCGTTCTTCCGGCTCAAGACGCCGTAAGGCGGATCACTCGGCGGAGGCGTTCGGAACGCCCCCGCCTGAAGACCGGGATAGTTCAGCCAGGCGCCCGGGGACACCAGTCCCTGGGCGCCTTTTTTGGAACCAAGAGAATGACCGAGAGCATCTTCAGAATGGGCGTGACCGCGCTCGCCCTTGGGGTGTGGCTGTCAGCCCACGCTCAAGGGACGCCGCTACCGGTGAACCTCCGCTGCGAACACCGGGTGAACCCACTCGGCGTGGGTGACGCCAAACCGCAGCTTGCCTGGCAACTCCAAAGCGGCGGTTCCGGCACTGCCTACCGCGGCGAAACCCAGACCGCCTACCAGATTTGGGTCGGTTCAGCCGTGGGCGCCTCCGACTTGTGGGACAGCGGGAAGGTCCTCAGCCCTCAGGCCGTGGAAGTGGTGTACGCTGGCAAACCCTTGACCAGCGGGAAACGATGCTACTGGCAGGTGCGGATTTATGACGGCCAGGGCGACGTGTCCGCCTGGAGCACGAACGCACAGTGGTCCATGGGGCTCCTTTCCACGGCGGATTGGGTGGCCCAATGGATCGGCTATGACGCGGCATACACACCAACGGCCCAACAGGCGGCGAACAACGCTCTCTACAACACCTCTGGATTGAATTGGATCCGCTTCCCGGTGGCCCAGGCCCGAACGGGGGTTTATCAATCTTCGTTGCGGACCCGAGTGGTCCTGCCGGCGGGCCAGTCCATCACCAACGCCGTAGTCGCGCTCTACGCCGACAATGCCTGCGGAGTGTTTGTCAATGGCCAGCCGGCGACCAACTCTGCCGTCCGCTGGGAAGCGACCGCGCGAATCAACGTGACCTCCCTGTTGCACGCGGGAACGAACGTCCTCGCGCTGGGGGCAACCAACAGCGATGCACAACCCGCGAGCGTCATCGGGAGATTGGTTGTGCAGTTCGCTTCCGGCAGTTCTTCCAACCTCCCCGTCGATACCTCTTGGAAGGCCGCTCAACTCCCGCCGCCCAGTTGGATCCAGACCAATTTCGACGACTCAACGTGGACCACGGCGGAAAGCTCGGGAACACCCTGGGGAACACCTGCGCTCAACGACCTCGCGCGAATCCCCGCCCCCTACTTGCGCAAGAGCTTCACCGTGGGACAACCCATCACTCGGGCAACCATCTATGTGACGGCGCTCGGGGTGTACGAACTGCGCCTTAACGGGCGAAAGGTCGGCAACGACGTGCTCACCCCGGGCTGGACCCAATTCACCAAACGGGTTTACTACCAAACCTACGACGTGACCGGAATGGTCGGTGCCGGTACGAACACCCTTGGGGCGATCCTGGGTGATGGCTGGTACGCCAGTGATCTGGCTTTCAAAGGCACGCGCTGCAATTACGGGGGAACGCCGCGATTCCAGGCCCAGCTCATGCTCGAACTGGCGGACGGCACCACCCAAACCGTCGCCAGTGATGGCTCCTGGAAGGCGAGCTATGGCCCCATCCAGTTTGCGGACTTGCTGATCGGTTCCAGCTACGATGCACGCCTCGAGTTGCCAGGATGGGATTCGACCAACTATCATGACAGCGGCTGGTCGCCGGTGTTAACCGGCATCGGTACTTCCGCCGGCGGCCTCACGAATGTGACGGCCATCGTGACGGCCCTGATCACGAACAACCAACTGAACTTCGTCGCCAGCAACGGCAATCTCGGCGGAGACCCCGCCTACGGCATCGTGAAGGGCCTGCAAATCACCTTCCAACTCGGTGGCACCAACGAAACGCTGACCTTCGCGGAGAATGCCACCGTCACCCTCGGCGCCGCCGGGCAGACGTTGAAGATCCTCCAGGCGCTTTATGGGAACCCGGCTTTGTTTCCCGGCAGCAACGGGATTCAAGTGCAGGCTGCGGTCACCGAGCCCGCACGGTGTTTCGAAACCTTGCCCGCGCTGACCCTCACCGTACCGAAACCGGGATGCTACACGTTTGACCTCGGCCAGAACATGGTCGGTTGGGTGCGCCTCACGGTGAGCGGCAGCGTTGGAGACCGCATCACCGTGCGCCATGGCGAAATGCTCAATCCTGACGGTTCGATCTACACGGCCAACCTGCGTGGGGCCAACGCAACGGATTCCTACATCCTCGGCACCAACGGGGTCTCGGTGTTCGAGCCGCGCTTCACGTTCCACGGTTTCCGCTACGTCGAGGTGCGCGGCGCCTCGGTGGCCCCTGCCCTGAACTCCGTCACGGGGATCGTGGTGCATTCCGACCTTCCGCTCACCGGCGCCTTTTCCTGTTCCAGCCCGCTCGTGAACCAGCTCTACAGCAACATCCTTTGGGGCCAGAAAGGCAATTATCTCGAAGTCCCCACCGACTGTCCCCAGCGCGATGAGCGGATGGGCTGGACGGGCGACACCGAATTCTTCATCCCGACCGCCGCTTACAACTTCGACATTCAGTCCTTCTTCCGCCGGCATCTGGTGACCTTGTGTGAAGACTCGCAGCACTCGGATGGATCCTTCGCGGTGGTGGCACCCGACCTGGGGGCGGGGAGCGGTGGGACCGCCTGGGGCGATGCCGGATGGATTTGCCCCTACATCCTCTACCATGCCTATGGCGACACCAACGTTATTGCCGACCATTACGCTTCGTTCCAACGCTGCGGGCAATTCGACGCCGCCAACGCCGCGAGCTATATCATCGCGAGCTTGCCGGGCGACTTCGGAGATTGGCTGAACCTGGGGGGCGGCGCCACAGCGACGGTGATAGATACGGCGTTTTATGCCTACTATGCCCAAGCGATGTCAGAGATGGCCCAAGCCATCGGACGCACTGCCGATGCGGCCACTTACGGCGCCCTCCATAGCAACATCGTGGCCGCCTTCGCGAGTTTCTTCAACAGCGACGGCTCATTCACCGATGCCAGTGGCCAAACGGGCTACGCACTGGCCTTTACGCTAAACCTGGTGCCCCCTGCGCTCGGCGCGCAAGCCGTGCAACAATTTGCCAACAGCATCGCGGCTTACAACTATCATCTCGCCACCGGTTTCATCGGCACGCCGCGCCTGCTGCCCGGCCTGCACGCCGCGGGACGGGACGACCTGGCCTACCGGCTGCTTCTCCAGCCGACCTATCCCTCCTGGCTCTACCAAGTGACCTTGGGTGCCACGACGATGTGGGAACGCTGGGACGGTTGGACCCCCGCCTCGGGTTTTCAGAGCGTTGGCATGAACTCGTTCAACCACTACGCCTTCGGCTCAGTCGGCCAGTACCTATACGGCGTGGTCGGCGGTATCAACGCCGCAAGCCCGGGCTACCAGACCCTGCTC
>Ga0316230_1001206_pt1 | contig 28878 bp, 47 predicted proteins | sample TBH18025metaG_FD_206004 | JGI IMG/M metagenome (GOLD analysis project Ga0316230, IMG submission 206004) | Freshwater microbial communities from Trout Bog Lake, Wisconsin, USA - TBH18025 | ecosystem: Environmental > Aquatic > Freshwater > Lake > Hypolimnion/Profundal zone | place: USA: Wisconsin...
CGTGATCGTTGGCGGGGCCGGATCCGCCGACGAAGCCGCCGATCTTGGCGAGACGGTCGGAGTCCATGGGTTTGATAGCTGCCTGCTTCTCGGCCTTCCATCCTTCGAGGGACTTGGTTCCTGGGGTCGCAGACTCTTCAGGAGTAGCCGCCTTGATGCCGGCGGTGATGGCCGCCCCGGCAGCAACTGCAATATTTTTTGCATTGGCAATTACGGAAGATGGATAGGGAGCCCCCTCGCCTCCAGTGGCGGTCTGGCTGAAGGTGTTATTCCCGCGTTTTCTGCGGGCGGCGGCCTCAGCGTCAAAATCGTCTGCCGTCATCGCTTTCCCTGAAGCCAAATTGAAGAGAGAAGCCTTTCGCACGCCCTCGGTCATGCGTTCCTGTGGGGATTTGACGCGGTTTTCCTTTTCGATCTGGGCGGCCCGGGCGCTGGCTTCGTTGAGGTCTTTTATGTAAAACTCGATTCCGACCTGGTCATGACTTTTCGCTGATATCTGGAGCTGTTCATTGTCGCGGCCCGTGCGGCCTTCAAGATGGATAAGCTCAGCTTGCGCCTTGAGGTTTTTTGGCTTCATCAGATCCATGTCTGTCTCGATGCATGCCTGAAAATAACTGAGCGGCCCCTCGAAAGCCCGGAGAAGGGTGGCGGTAATGGAGTCGCCTGACGCAGCGAACTCATCCACAAACGAATTGACGATTCCGGCCATGACGTTGGAGCCATACATTCCGACGACATCGAGCTCCTTCTGCATGAGGTCGGAAAATTTCCCCTGGCCGATGGCGGCGGTGAGGACGGAAACCTGGGAGCCGATCTTTTTTCCGATGTCAATCGTGTCGATTTTTTTGATTGAGTCCAGGAGAGGCTCCAGGGAAGAGGCGACCGGGCCGGCCATGCCGAGGAAGATCCCCTGGGTCTTAACGCCGATGGCCTCGAACTGGTTGGTGACCCGGGTGAAGAGGGCGGCGTCGCGTTCGAGGATAGCTGCCTTCTCGGCGGTGGACTTCGAGGCTTCGTCGATGGCCTTGGGGTCCGCCAGGATGTTGAGCATGGGTGCTCCCTGGCGTCCGAAGATGGCCTTGACGGCCGCCATCTTGTCCGCCTGGGTAGCGAGCCCGGAGATCGCGGTGCCGATGGCGTGGAACTGTTCGACGGCGGACTGGCCCTTGAGATTTTCCACCGAGAGGCCGAGCTGGTCGAAGATGTGCTTGGTGGGCTCGCCTTCAGCGTTCACGCCGCCCAGGGCGCTTTGGAGCATAGCGAGGTTCTGTTGCAGGCTGCCGGCATCCATACCGACCTCCTGGTAGGCTTTCTTGAGCGCGACGAGGGATGTGATGGATTCCCCTGTTGCCTTGGATTCGGAGCGCAGTGCCTTGCCGCTTTCAAAAACGGACTTGAGCCCCTCTCCGATCCCCTCGATGGACTTGAATGCCGCAAAGGAAACGCCCAGGAGCTTGAGCGCGTCGCCGACTTTTGTGAGCTCGCCGAGCTGGGCGGCATCGTGCTTGAAATCGCCGATGGCGCCCTTGCAGCGCTCGATCCCGGTGGTGAGCGGCTTGTGGTCGAGACCGAAGACGAATTTCAGATCCATGGGAAAAAAAAGGATGAAGGATGAAGGATGAAGTTGAGATCAGCCGCGCTTCGCGCGGGATTTGGCCGCCTTGCGGCCCACTTCATACTTTTTACTTCGTCCTTCATCCTTCAGAAGTGCCTCCAGTCGCTTGAGGAAGTCCTGATCGAAGTATGTAGGGCCGCGCGGGGTAAGGTCGTAGCGGGCCGCGATCGCGCTGTAGAGTGCGCAGGCCTGGGCGAGCGGCAGTGAGTCCTGGATGAAGCAGAGAGCCCAGCCGTATTCATGGGCTAGGCAATCTGTGAGGGTGAGGAACCACCCGAGGCCGTTGCCGGGCTCGGGTGCCCCGCTAAAGGGCCGGATTCGCCCTTTCCGTAAGGGACAGCGGTAGAGAAGCCCGCTTCGACATGGGCGTTGATTTGGTCGGCTGCTCCGCTCAGTGCGCGGGCTGGCAAAGCATCGGCAAATGCGGTGACGGCATCGGAGAACTTTCCGGATCCGATAAGCCGGCGACATTCGTCGTTCGATGGATTCGCCAGGATGAAGATCGCCTGGACGATATCCTCGATCTTCGTCGGGCGGTCGGTTCTTGAGATGAAGGGAGAGCCGATTTTTTCCAAGAGAAGGACTTTGCCCATGTTGAGCGGAGAAAGCACAACGGCCCCGGCCTCGGTGAACGCGGGGATGAATGCGGACAGGATCGCCGATGGTGTCCCATGTCCGGTCTGGGACTTGGCAGTTTGGAGGGCGGAGAGCCCTGGAATTTTCTTCTTCATAAATTATTCCATGGCAGGCGAGACGCCTGCCCCACGTTAGAAGTTGGTGTATTTGGTGGCTTTGAGGCGGCACTTGCGCACGCCCTTCTGCTCCCACATTTGCTGGAATCCGCCGGGCTGGACGATGCAGCCGGTGACGCCGCAAATCGAAACCGCATCGCCGATCTCGATCGAAGGGGCGGCGGTCTGGATGATGATCTCGCACTCGATGTCCTGCTTGTTGTTGAAGAACACGACCGCGGCGGCAAAGCCGTTCGTGTCGGCGACCTCCTGGGCTTCCGCATTTTTCGTGAGAGTTGCCGAAACAACGAGGCCGCCGGAGTAGACTGAGCCTGTGCCCCAGAGGATGGTGGAGTCGCCTTTGATGACGGGATTTGGTGCGGACATAAATTAGAGGTTGCGGTATTCGACGTGTGGCTTCGCGGTGGTGATGGTGAAGGTGAGTTTGAAAGCGGTAGTTTCGAGGTTCGGTGCCTGGAGGGCATCGAGCGGATCCGCGCCCTTGTAGTGAAGGAACCGGGAGGTTTCCTCGTCGGGCAGGACGTTCGAACGCACGCGGGCTGTGATGTCGTCCAGGAGCACCAGGAACGGCGGCTGGTCTCCCTGCGGCTTGATGAGAAGATCGCCGGGGTTGAGCAGGAGGCCCTTCGCCTTGATCACCCAGACCTCGATCTGGTTATCGACGATCGCGGCCTGCGGCTGGTCGGTCTGGTCCTTGTCTCCCGCCCAGTGGAGAACGACGCGGAACGAGAGCGGTTTGTCCAAGAGCTGGTCCAGCACATCGCCCGGATCCTGTGCGATCCGGAGCTGGCCCTTGCGTGCCTGGACAAAAGGCACGAGGTCATCGTGGATGATTTGAATGAGCTGTGCCGTGTTCATTTCAGATCGAGCTTCCCGTCGTGCGGGAGGGTTCGGAGATCACGCTGGCGCTGGGTTTGGCGCGGGACTGCTCGGGGTCGAGCGGCTCCTCGCCTTTGGAGATCGATTCCATCTCCTTGCGCACGGAGGAAACCTCTTCGGAGAAGGGGTTCTTTGCCTCACCGCGGCGCTTGTAGATGAGATCGACGGCGATGAGCTCGGCGGCGCGAGAAACGAAAGCTGGCAGCGGGTTGGAAAACGGGACGCTGTAGCGCTTGCCGAGCGCCCCATCGATTTCCTTGGCGACATTCTCGGCGACCTTGTCCCAGACCTCGGAGTCCGCCAGGCCATCGGCGTTATCGTCGAGGGCCTGGATGAGGAACGGGCCGGGAATGCGCCCGGCCACGTCGCCCATGATGACGTAGGGAGCCCCCATGGCCTATGCTCCGCCGGTGGAACCGACAGCGAGCTGTGGCAGGCCGTAGCCGCCATTGTAGCGGCCATAGGTCTGGTAGAGGAACTCGTGGCGCTTGAAGACGTGATCGCTGTCCGGGTTCGTGAGGCTCGCGAACGTCGGCTCTTTCTCCACCTGGAGGATGAGCGGGCGGATCGGGAACGCGGTTTCCAGCAAGAACCAGTTGGTGTCGTTGCCGGCGAGCTGCGGCCACACGATCAGATCGGCGGTGCCTTTGTTGACGTTGGTGACGGCCGTTGCGGCGACGATCTCGGAGCCGGCCTTGTTCGTGGCCAACTGGGAGATGAAGTCCGCTTGCAGGATCTGGCGGCCGATGGCCTCCAGCGCGGGCGGGACGACGAGCTGGAGCTTGATGCCGAGGCCCATCGGGCGGCCCTGGGCGTTCAGCCGGCTCTTGATGAGGGCGCGGGCCGCCTGGAAGCTGTCGGCGCTCAGCACGGTCGTGAGCTTGTTGGTGAACTTCGCGCTCTTGCTGTTGTCCGGCTCGTGGAGCTTGTCGGTGTCGAAGAAATTCTTGCCGGTGTAATCCTTCGCGGCGAACCCGCCGGAAAGGAGCGTGGCGACGAGCTGGTCCTGGTGCTGGCGCGCAGCCAGGCCCATGCTTTCCATGATCGGGTTGTAGATCCCGAAGGTGTCCCGCTCGATGTCCGCCTGCTTGACGGCGACCGTGGATTCGAACTCCTTGTTCAGGATCGAATACCGGGCGGCCGTGAGATTCTGGATGACGATGTCACCCACGAGTTCGCGCATCCCGGGCACGCTGCCCAGCCAGTGGTAGATCTCCTCGGCGGCGGTGGAGGGAGTGCGCAGGGCGATCTGCTCCCAGATGGTCTTTGCGCCCTGGTAGGCTTCCAGGAACAGGGTGCGGTAGCCTTTGAAGAGGGCGGCGAGTGTGGATTGGTTGATTTGCATGGTTTTGGTTAATTAGGAATTAGGAATGCGGAATTTGAGGACTACTTGACGAGGTTTTGGGCTTGGAGGATTGCGAGCACGGCGGCGCGTAGGGCGGCGACTTCGGGGCCTGTGGCTCCGCCGGTGGTGAAGGTCAACGCGGTAAGCGTGTCGGTGCTCGGAACGACCGAGCTCATGTGCGTGGTGTCCACGAGCGGCTTGCTCGTGTCGCCGTCCAGGAACCCGAGGAAGAGGCCGGCGATCACCTTGTTCGTCGAGGTGACGCACACGGTGGAGTCGTCCTTCACGTAGACCGGCTTGCCCAGGTAGGCGGCCGTCACTGGATTCGTTCCATCGTTGGTGAGCTGGAAGATCCCGCGCTTGACGGTGACGCTCAGGTCGCCAGCTTCGCCGGCCGAGTTGTCGATGACGCTCAGGTTCGGCTGGGGCTCGATGCGGCCGAGGACGCGCAGGCCCGCGGTGTCCGCTGCCGGCACGATGTAGCCGGAGGAGTTCACGGCGGCGAGAGCGCCGGCGAAAAGTGTGGTGGTGGCAGCGACGGGGGCCTTTTCAATGAAGAGGCCGGAGCGCTCGGGAGTGTTGACGGGTGCGGTGGCGGACATGGTTAGTTAATTTTGAATGTTGGATGTGGGATTTTGATGAGCGGATCAGGAGTTGTGCTTGTCGTAGGTGGCCTTCGAGAGGCCGAGCTTGCTGTTGACTTCGGCCTGGATCGAATCCGCTCCGGTGGCTCCTGAGGCGGAAAGGGCGACGACGCTCGCGGCGGCCGAGGTGCGCTTTTCGAGCGGCACGGTGACCGGAAGATCGGAGACCAGGGCGCGGAGATCTTCGTTGCCGAGCTTCAGCGCGGCGGCGGGGATGACCTTGCCCTCGTGCGAGGCCAGGGTAATGATCGATTGACGCTCGGTGGCCGTCGAGGCCCCGAGGACTTTGCTCACGTTCCCTTCGAGGGTGACGATCTTGGCGGAGAGGGATTCGACGGTCGGCTTTTCGTCGCCATCGGGTGCGACCTCGGCCGCCTCCTCCTCATTGGCAGCTTTTTCAGCGGCTGTTTGGATTTCCTCGTCGGTGGCTTTTTCCGGGTCGAGGTCGAGGATGGCGCAGAGGAGCTTTTTGAAGTCGGGCATGGTGTTGGTTTTGGTTGGATTGGTTTGATCGGCTGAGAAAAGGATGAGCCCCGGCACAGCCCCCTGGCGGCAGGCGGCTGCGGAGTGGAGGAAGATGACGTTGTTTTTGTCGTCGCGCTTCACGGCGGGCGAGAGGTCGCGGTAGTGGCCGCCTCCGATGAACTGCCGGCCTTCGGCTGTCCACTCGATGTCCTCATAGACGATGCCTTCACCGGAAAGGCAGACGACCCGTGCGGTGGCGGCGATCGCGGCGGGCTCGCCTTTGTAGGTGGCGGAGCCGGGGACGGTGTTGTGATCGAAATCGAGGACGACGCGATCAAAATTGGAAAGTGCTTGATTGGCGGGCAGCGCGGAGAGCGTCACCTCATTGACATTGAAAGACCCTTTTGCCGTCTTGTGCTCGCCCCAGGGAAAAACGACCATCCGCGTCGGGAGCTTCGCGGGATCCTCGATCTGCCCGATCCGCGAGTTGGCGTGGAGGGCGATCAGATCACCGGGAATAAGGGCGGCATTGCGTGGCACGGGGCGCACGATGCCTGATGTCTGGCATGCCCGCTAAGGATGCTGGGCGCTCTGGGGACGGTGGGGCGGAAAGAGAAGTGGCGGGTTAAGAGTGGCGCGTGGCGGGTGGTTGACACTCTTTACTCGCCACCCGTCACCCGCTACCCGCCACTCATAGCTCCAGCTTCTTCCGCATGGCCGCCTCCGCTGCCTTGGCGACTTTCTCCATCGCCCATGGAGCCATCGCCCCGCTTTTATTGAACGGGAAGAACGGCCGCGCCGGGATGGTGACCTTGTGGCCCCGTCCGGTCTTTCCTCCAAACTGGTGGATCGCGGCGTAAGGCATCGGGTTCCCGATCTCGACGGAATCTCCATTAACCTTCACGAAAAAGGATTTCCGCAAGGCGGTGGTCTTGATGAGGAGTGGGCGCGCATCGTCGCCTTTCTTGCTCTTCTTGCGGGCCTGCCAGGCGGCGATGCGCATGCCGGGGTCGTCGAAGGCCCGCTGGGCGATGCTCTCGACCTGGGTGCCCATCGCCAGCAAGACTGGCCGGACATCCCGTCCCTGCCGCATGAGCTTCTCCAGGCGCGGAGAGATGTTGTCGATGGAGACGTGGATCGACGCGCTCATTCTCGGGGAAGCCCTCCGGCATCGGCAAGCCATTCGGCTTCTTCTTGGTCGAATCCTTGGAGCATGCGGCCCCGGACGGTCTCTTCGCGTGTGAGTTTGCGCGTTCGGGATTCGAGGCAGAGGCGCTCCAGTTCCTCGGCTTCTTCCTCGGTGAGTTCGCGGTGTTGTTTCATGGCTTTCCCCCCAATGCTTCGCTGAACAGCTTATCAATTTGCGCGGCTTCTTGCTCGCTGAAAAAACGCACGCCGTGATATTTTGGGTTTTCTGCGGCGATCTGGGCGAGCAGCCTCGAGTGGCCGCTTTTGCGGGCGATCCACTGGGCGTAGGCGCGGGCCAGCATTTCGCCTGGCTTAATCATGTCGCGCAGGTCGGCAATGTCGCCTGCAAAAAGGTCGCTCCTGATCCCCGGACGAGATTTCCCCGTGCGGATCATGCTGCGTATCTTTTTGGCCGTAACGGTTTTTTCCAGTGCGGCGGTGATGCGGGCGCTATCGCCTGGACTCATTATCCCGAGTTCGACCCAGTGGCCGATCTCGTGGAGCAAGGTCAGCTCCGGGTGAGGCCCCTTGCTGCTGATCGTGATGCTGGTGGCCTTGCCGGTGATTTCGTTCCAGATGAACTCCCCGACAACACGCGTGCCACGGCTGGCGAGGAGCGGGATGGAGTTGAGGCCACCATCGTCATGCACGCTGTCCACCACGGTCATCGTGGCGGAGAGCGCGGCGGCATCGGGATGAGACTCGGGGATCCGGAGTTTTCCGCCCACCGGGTCAACCCGAGGCGGCACGGGCACCGGCGTCATCACGCCGGGGAGCCTCGACGCCGCCCGGGCGGTCGAAGCCAGGGTCTCCGCGACAAGTTTCTCGCCGCTGAGCCAGCCGAAGATCGAGGTGCCGGTCTCCGGGATCTGGTTGTTCCGCGCCCATTTCTCGAACGCTGCCCAGACGTGTGGCTCGTAGCGTTCCTTGAGCTTGTCGAGCGGGATGCGCAGGTCGCGCGGGTCCCAGGTAAAGGCTCCCGGCTCGCCTTTTTCTGCCGGGGTGCGGACATCGAATATCTGGTTCACCCCGCGCACGAGGTGGCCGGTTGTCTCGACGTGCTTGAGCTGCGCCCCCTCGATGACCTCGCGGTGGTCCGGCTCCCGGTCCGCGTCCTTCTCGCGGAACTCCCGCGCGTCATCTTCGCTGAGCGGAGTCCATCCGCATTTGCAATTCCAGTCCCATGGGCACTGGTGGGTTTGAACAAATTCGCTGTCGAAGGGGAAGATCAGCCCGTGAAGCGCGACGTGCGAGGGGCGCGGCTGGGCATCGTAGTTGTGGACATACTGGCAATACGGGAAGATGTCCTTCTGCGCGGCCTGGTTCCGGTAGCGGGCCGCACCGTAAGCCTGGAAGCCATGGGTCCTGAGCAGCGTCTCCGCCCGGCGCTCGGCCGCATCGGTGTTGTCCGGATCCTCCGGGTCGGCGAGGAACGGGTGGATTTCCTCGACGATCTTCTTCTTCGCGTCGTCCCACCGAGCGCCGGCGGGAACGGTCGCCACCTCGTCCCGCACGCGCTGGAGGACATCGAAAGCCGTGACCCCGCTGATCGTGAACGCCCGGGCCTTCAGCTCGGGGAGCAGTTCCTGGAACACCTCGCGTGAAACGACAGGCTTCGAGGCGATGAAGTCAATGGCCTCTTCGTGGGGAGTTGGTTCGAGAAGGTATTTCATTGGGAAAATTAGGAATGCTGAATTTGTAATGCGGAATTGAGGAGTGGCCTCGATCTCGTCGGCGGCGCGAGATCCAGCGGGGACACTCCTCGGGCGAAGTCGGCGTGGAGGTAGATCATCGTGGTCTCCACATGCTCGTGCCCCATGAGATCCTGGATTGTGCGGATGTCGTTGCCGGCGTGGAGCGCGTGGGTCGCGAAGGCATGGCGGAGCGTGTGTGGCGTTACGCGCTTGGTGACACCAGCTGCGCGAACGGCCGCCCGCATGGATTTTTGGACACCCTCGGGGACCGCATGCCAGCGGCGCTGGTCGCGGATGCACTGGCTCGGAAAAAGGAACTGCCAGCGGAGCTCGCGGGCGGCGTTGCGATATTTCTGCGCGAGGCGGCCGGGCAGTTCCACGATGCCCGCGCCGGCGGCCAGGTCTTGATCGTGCAAGGCGGCACGCCAGGCGATCTGGCGGCGGAGGTGCGGCGCGATCAATGCGGGCAGGAGGCACAGGCGATCTTTGTCGCCCTTTCCACCGTGGATGCGGATTGTCTGCGCGTCGAAGTCGAGATCTTGAACGCGCAGCTTGCACGTTTCCTCGACGCGGAGCCCTGCCCCATACATGAGCGCGGCCATTAGCCGGGGCTGGCCTTTGAGGCCCGCGAAGATCCGTGCGAGCTCTTCTCGGCTGGGAATCGTGCGCAGATGGAACTTTTCCCGAGGCGGCTTCGGAAGTCCTAGGTTCGGAAGGTCCGCTTTGAGGACGTGCTTGAAAACAAAGACCAATGCGCACAGCGCCTGCTTTCTGGAGACAAAGGAATAGTTGTTGCGATCCAGCTCATGCAGCCACCGCGAGACCATTTCCCCGTTCCATGCAGATGCCGGTTGGCGGCCAGACTCATTGTAAAACTTCCGAAGCCAAAATTCGTAAGTGGCAATCGTGCGCTTCTGGAGATCCCGGCAGCTCGCCTGGACACGGAATTGGTCAATGAGTCCCATAAATTAATCCGAACCTGGTTTGTTGATTACACTGTTGGGCTGGCCCAGATTGTGCGAGTGGACTACGGAGACGAGTCCGAGAGACAACCACCAGTGCCATCCCTCACACTGGATGCGATGCAGGCCGAGCGGCTGCCATCCCCACGCTATCCAGACGGATCGCCAGTGATCCGCCGCGATGCGATACCTCCAAAACGGGTTTTTGATCCTGTGCAATATCCGCCCAACAAGGCGCTCCAGCGAACCCCTACCGGGGTTCACTTTCGCTGCCGCGCATTTCGTAACGGTTTTCATAGAGTGGTTTTCGTCGCGGGGCCGCTGATCTTTGCGTTCGACAAAATATCATCGGGTTCGCTGATCTCCTCGTGACCGCAAACGGGGCACCGCTCGAAATACGCAGCCTTGTATTCCTCTCCGCATTTCTCGCAGATCATGGCTTGCTCTCCTTGGACAGAATTACCACGGCGTCGGTGATCCAGTCATCGGCCTCGGATGGAGAATCGAATTTCCCGTTTTCGATCAGCCCGCGAGCGCGTTGCACCATGTCCCGCAGTTGCGCGTATGAAGATTCGTTGGCGAGTGCTGTCTTTGCCATTTGAACCGCGCAGTCATAGCCCCACCGGGTATCTGTGATGAGGCGAAGCGCGGACCGCATTCTCGCGTTATCAGCGGCCAGCATTTCGATGTGTGTTTTGTTTTCCATAAGAATTGTCGAACCAGCCGAGCGAGCCAACGGCGGGTCTTCGTGACGCGAATCGTCTAGGAGATTGTCTTCCTGCTCTTTAGTCATGGCCGTGGCTCCTCTTGATCGTTGTGCTGTGGATGGGCTGGAGCTTCCGCTCCGGCGCGTTGAAGGCGATGTATCTCCGCCACGATCAGCGCCCCGGCCTTGACGAGATTTCTGATTTTGTCGTCCGCTGGTCGCCAGCATTCCGCAGTCCACGGCCAATGTTTCGGCGCTTCTTTATCTATCGTCCTCGTCGGAGTGTATCGTTCTGCCACTACCTGATAAGCCTCGAAGAGGGCATAGCTGGCAGCGGCTGCCGAGAGTTCCCCGTCTGTGTGCTCGTCGTCGTGGGTTGAGTTGTATCCGTGCGCGAGGGTCTGCCGCTCGCGCTCGGCTTTGATTAGTTCGATTGGATTCATATATTTTAGGCCGCTATCGCGGCGGTTGGTTTTTCGAGCCCATCCACAGCACAACAGGCTGGTCCAGCGAATCCTTCGGATTCGCAACTTTCGAGGCGGACACCGATGGCTCAGGATCGCTGACCAGCGCGTTGAATGTGGCGCTCATAAAGTTTTCAGGCTGCCCCTTCGCCGCGCTTCGCCGTGGCCTAGAACGGGTTTCTCCCGGTTTTCCGACTCATGGCGCATGCAGGGCGGTTTCATGGCGATTTTTGGCGATTCAGATGACGGCGCTGTATCGCTCGCGGTTGGTGAGGCGGGTGGAGGGGTCGGAACGGAGATCCCAGAACTCCGGATCGGAAGATGCGTGCAAGTGCTCGAACCAGGACTCCACATCGATGACGGTGGTATTCGGCGCCGGACGGCGGGATGCGACGAACCCGGCCTTGATGAGGCGCATGAGCGTGTTGTAGTCGATCCCCATGCCGAGGTGCTCGGGTAGAGCGCCGGTGAGCCGGACCCAGCGCTCGTGGATCCGGACGACCGGCCGGTATTCGCTCGGGCCGATCTTTTGCCAGGAGACCAGGGCGACCTTCGGGAGATCGATGTCGTCCGGCGCCGGGAAGACGGTCTTGCCCGGGGCGACTTCGATCTGGCGGCCGTTCGGGAACTCTTTGCACTTGGAAAAGAGGTTTGCGCGGGTGGGGCGTTGTGCCGGGTGTTCTGCGGTCATCATAGGAGCTGGAGCTGCGGGTTGGTGGATTGGAATTTCTGGCGGCGGAAAAAGTCGAAGGCCTCGGTGTCGGTGAAGGCCATGTAAGTCCCTTCGCGGGCCGGGGTCTCGTCGGATGTCGCGTCCACAACGAATCCGATCTGGACGAGTTCTGTGACACGGGGGCGGACGTTGAGGATGTCCCAGTCCATGGCGGCTGCGAGCTCCCGCGTGGTGCATGGGCCATGCTCGCGGAGCGCGTCCAGAACGGCGCGGCGGTTTCCGACGATCTTGTTCTGGATGCCGTCCCAGGTGGCGTTGCGGTAATCGATGGGGCTCATATCTTGAAGCCAAAGGCTGGTTTATTGGATTCTGATCTGCGGTTGCGGACGGTGAAGACGAGCCGCCAGACCTGTTGTGCGGAGGCCTCGGATAGGCCGCAGCGGTATTGCCGGCGGCAGATGGCCTCGGGATAGGCGAGCGGGAGCCGGCGCTTGTTGCATTCGATCTGGAGCCGGTGGAGCGCGATGCGGTATGGCTCGCTTTCGGCCTGGAGAAGGACGTTCATGGCGACCTCGGGCCGACCGGCCAGGTCGAGGAAGTGGGCGCGGAGCGGTAGGAAGTCGCGCTGGCCGGCCTCGGTGATCCGGCGTCCCACCGCCTTGATGCACTGCGCATGGCGCCATGGGTCGAACGCCTCGCCACGGCCCCATTTTAGCCAGGCTTTACGCGAAAGCATGGCGAGGCTCTGGCGCTGCTCGCGATCGAGCGGAGCCCAAGCCATGTCGGGAGCGTAGTTTGCGCGGCTTTGCCGCGAATGCGAAATGGGCAATGTGGAATTTGGAATGCTCATAGGAGGGCTTCGGGTTGCTGGCCTGATGAAACAAAGGAGTGGGCCGGACCGTTCCAGCGGAGCTGCCAGCCGAGGTTTCGGCGCATGTAATTGATGTCGCGGATCCCGGTCTTCGAGCTGATCTGGAACTCGCTGGCAACGATCCTGGCGTTGAGCGGGAGCCGGTCGCGGATCCTGCCGGCGATCCACCTCAACCGCTCGATGGCTACACGGTCGCGTCCAGTGCGTGCGCTCATGGCTTTTGCAGGGATGCTCTGCATTCCTCCCGAACAGACTCCGGGAGATCGCAGAAGAATTTCGGGATTGAGGCATTGGGATAGTTTTCGGTGATCCAGGCAACCCAGCCTTTCGGTGCAGGGGAGGGCGAGGCTCCGTGTGAGCCGTAATTATAGGGTTCGGACGGAGCCTCGCCCTCCCGGCGGCAAAAGGCCTTCCGGGCGAGGTTGAGCCGGTCTTCGAAGAGGTCGGCATCCTGGATGAGCCGGGAGAACTGGAGCGAGCTGGGCGAATAGCCGGATCCGGGTCGTCCCATCTGGGCCTTGATCCAGCGGATCGCGAGCGCCACGTCCGCGGCCGTGTAGCCGCGCTTGATGAGCTCGTCCCAGGCGCGCATGCGCTGGTAGCTGAGCGTGAGGCGCTGTTGTGTGAGGCTCTCGAAGTGGGCATGCAGGGCGGAGACCAGTTTTTTGAGCCGTTCGGCCTGCTCGATGAATGTCTCAGACATAGGAAGCCTCCAATGGTTGCGGGCCAAGGCTCCGGACCCAGACCTCCACCAGTCCATTGTGATCTAGGACAAGCGCCCATTTCCGGCCGGACCGGCTCATGTCGCGGATGACGTTTTCCAGCATCGAATGTTCGGAAGGTAAATATCCGGTCGTGAGCGGTTGGAGTCCCAGAGCTCTGGCGACTTCTGCTGCGATAAGGTGGGCTTTCATATTCTTTGCTGCTCAGACCCGTTTGAGGACAGTGCGGCCCGCGATGCGTTCTTCCTCTGCCTGCCGCGCGTCGATCCAGATGCGGACCTTAATCCAGAGGATCAGGACAATGACGACCAGGGCGGCGCCAACGGCCGCAGACACCAGGCACATGGTCAGGGCATCTGCAGCAGTGAGCGGCGCCGGGGCGTTGAGGAAGGAGGCGATCATTTCCCCTCCCTCGCGCGGAGCCAGGCGACGATGGCCGGCAACGCGCTGCGCCGGGCGATGATCTCTGCTCCGGTGATCGGCGTGTAGATCATGCGGCCTCCTGGCTGAGCCTGTCCTGGATGACCGTGAGGTCGGGCTCGATGTAGAATGCTTCATCCTGTTCGACCTTGACGCCGATCTCGCGGAGCTCGGCCGGCTGGAGGATGCCCTGGCTGACCTGGGCGATGAGCCCTTCCTTGTCCACCTCGCTCTTCACGCGGACGAATGCCGCTCCCCAGGCGAGGCTCTGGAGTTTTTCCAGCACGCGGGCGAAGGTCCAGCCGCTTAGGGTTTTCAGCTTGGGCGTCCCGGTGCGGAACCCGACTGCGCCGGCGTAAAATTTGACGTGCTTCTTCTTGGAGAACTCTTCCGGAGCGGACTCGGCCCACGCCTGGACGATCACGCTTTTGGCTTTGATGTCTGAGGAGCACTGGTCGAGCGCCGGGGTGTAGGACTCGCGGATCGCGAGGATTTTTTCATCCATCTCCGCGTTCAGGGCGCGGCGGCGGTTTTCGGCAAGGGCGATGTCGTTGACGAGGAGCTCGGCCTCCTCGCGGGTGACGATGATTTGTTCGGTGGAACGGATGCGGGGTTTTTTTGTCATAATTTGGAATGTGAAATGTGGGATTACCGGGTGCGGGCGATGGCCTCGCGGGCTTGGTCGAATGTTTCCGGTGTGACGGGCTCGCCGCGGGAGAGCTGGGTCGCGCGGCGGACCATGAGGGCGAGGGCGGAGAGCGTGCGGGTGTCGGGCGGAAGCGAGGAGAGGGCCTTCACGGCCGGTGCGGCCGCCGCCGCGTCCCAGCCGAGGCGGCGTCGCAGGAAGAGGGCCGCGTCGCTGTCGGGAAGCGTGCTCATCCACACGCGCTCGCCCATGCGGTTGCTGTTGAGCTGGCGGCACTCCTCGTAGGCGGTCTCGCGTTCGAGTTTGCGCCAGAGGCTCGGGATCGTGAGGAGGATGAACTCTCCGGGGGTCCGGTTGATGAGCGTCTTTAAGATGTTGAGCGTCTGCGGCCCGAGGTGGTGGCCCTCGTCGAGGACGACCGTGCGGCGGCTCTCGCGCAGCCGGGCGATGACCCGGTCGAGCGCGGCGGCGGCCCCGGCGCGGTCGGCGGTGCCGCCGAGCGCGGCGAGCAGGCCCGCGAGGAACGCGCAGACGCTCCCCTTGTGGGTCTCGTTGCACTCCAGCGTCACGACGCGGGAGCCGTATTGCGCGACGAGCAGCTTGCCGATGCTGCTCTTGCCCTGGCCGCTCGGCGCCTGGATGATGACGAGGCGCCGAAGCGTGTCCGTGCTCATCGCGTCGCGGACCGCGAGCCGCGCGGCGTGCGGCAGGCTCAAATCCTCGTATATGGGGTCATCGGTGCCCAGGATGCTCTCGGCCTGCTCGATGAGCCGGCAGACCGCCTGGTATTCCGCCAGCCAGTGCGGGGCGCTCCCCGCCGGGGCCTCGCCCGCCAGGATGCGCTTGTATTGCCGGTCGCTGCCGACCCCGCTGTAGCGGGAGCGGAGCTGGCCGAAGCTCAGCCCCTGGGCCGAGCGGTAAGTTTCGATCCTGATCGCCGCTTCGCGCAGCGCCGCCACTTCCTCGCGGAAGAGGTCTTCGTTTTCTTCTTCTTTCATTTGGTTCTTTCTAATTTGCCTCCGGCAAAACCCTCACCCCTGCCCTCTCCCAGCGGGGGAGAGGGTGGTGGTGCTGGCCTTGGCGGCGGCGGGTTGGTTTTTCAAAAGTGTGCTTTCTCCCATTCTTCGAGGTCTGCCGCGCGGGGGTCGGCGGCCACGCGGGCCGCGAACGCGTTCCCCTCGTGCTCCGCGGCGGCCGGACGGCGGGGCGCGGAAACCTCCGCCCCCTCGCCGCCGGTTGCTTTCCCCCCACGAGAAATTTCTGTGAAGTTGCCGAGGCCATCGCGGGCGGTGCTGGTGCGGGCTACAATTCCTTTTGGCTCGATGGCCCGGGTCTCGGAGCGGATCGCTTGCACCGTGGTCCGGCGGTGGCGGCGGGCGAGGTCGGCGGCCTCGGGACGGAAATCCATTTCCCACCCCTTCATGTCGCGGACCAGCGAGGGCGCGTTGCTGATGCAGTCGGCCTTGCGGGCGATGACCTCGCCGATGCGGGCGTGCCGCGAATTTTGGAGCGCGACGATCGTAGCGCCCTCCGCCGGGGCGAATGGGTCGAAATGCACGCGCACCTTCTCGCCCTGGTGCCGCCAAAGCCCTTCGCTCTGGAAATAGTATTTGATGCTCTCGCCGAACGGGCTCATCACTGAGCCGCCAACGCTGTCGCAGCGCAGAACGGTCCATTCCTTGGCCTCGCCCTGGTAGTGGTGGGAGAAGTCGCCGACGAGGCGGGGGCGCGCTGCGGCTTCCTCTTCCCAGATCTCCGCCGGAATGCTCTGCCCGTAGATGTCGCTTTCCGTGCGGGTTCGGTTGCGCAAGGTGATCGCGTGTTCGAGCGTGTTCATCACCTCGTCGAGCCTGGGGAAAAACTTGGTCGGGTCTTTGTGCCCGGATTTGCAGGCCTCGGCGATTTTCGAGTTTTCCTCCATCTCGCCGCGGAACCGCCCGATCTGGCCGGGCAGGTCGCCGAGCGCGGTCCAGAGCCCGTTGAAATAATTTTCGATGAGCTTGTGGTTTGGCCGGTAGGCGCGGGTCACGGCTACCCCGGCGGCGGCGAGGAACTCCTGCACCCGCTTGCTCTCCCACACGCCGCGCTCCAGCACGACCTCGGCGGGTTTGCCGGTGGCGGCCCAGGTGCGCGCCATCGCGCGGATCACGTCCTCGCTCCGGTAACTCTGGCGCGGGCGCATCGTGAAGTCGAATCCGGGGCAATACGGCACCGCATCATCGATACCGATGAGGAGCTGGAAGCGGCCCAGCTTCACGCCGAACTTTCGCGAGCACACGTCGTCGGCCAACTGCCAGGGCACGCACACGAGAAAATTGATCGATCCGTCGTCCCAACTCTGCCGCCAGCCTGCCCGCAGGCGTGCACCGTCCCGGCCAGCCCGCATGCAGCCTCGGCGGTTCGCCAGGCTGTTCTCGACCTCGCGGGGTGTCCGGTGGTATCGGATCACTTGCTCCTCCACCGCGAAGGCCCGGCGGAGCGTCGGCGTGAGCGTGTGCCTGCTCGCCCTCGGCTTCAGGATCGCGGCGCGGGTCTCCTCGCTGCACCCCTCCCACTCGGCCAGCGCCTGCGCGGCGGCCGTGATGCTCCCGGCGCCATCCGCCCGGTTGAGCACGAGCACTTTTTCCCTGGCAAACTGGACTTCCGCCTCGGTCGGGATCGCCAGCGCGGTCCGTCCACACTCGGAATAGTCGTCCTCCAACCCCTCTGGCCCGCGCTCCCGGAGACGCTTCGACCACCGGTCGAAGTTAGCCCGATGGACATGGCTGACCTTGCACGCCGCCGCCACGCTCAGCCCTCGCCGCGCAACCGCCGATTCCACGGCGCGGATCGCGGCCAGCCTCGCCTGCGCGGCGGGCGAAATCGAATGTTGACCCTTTTCTCCGAAACCGGCATTTTTCCCGGCATGGAATCCCCCTGCTCGATCCGGTTCCCCGATGGCCAGCGGCTGCCGGGCGTCGTCGTCTCCCGGCGGGACTGCGGGCGGGATGTCACCTTGGAGGTGATGGTCGAAGGCCAGGCCAGCACCGCCGGGCAGTGCTACATCGATTTTCCGGGGCTGGAGCACCGGGTGAAGGTGGATCTCCTGTGGGCTCATAAAGCCGTCTCGAAATTCCGGGTGGAAGCTTTCGCCGAAAAATAGTTGATGCCCGCCGCCTCGGTGACCCGCTCGATCGCCTCGCTGCTCCCGATCCAAATGAGCGGCTTCTTTGGCTCGTAGGTCGCCCGGGCGATCACGTCCCCCTCGCCGTCGCAGATCTCGACTGTCAGCGGCAGGATCATTTTCCGGCGCTTTGCTTTGGCGACAGCAGCATTCACGCGCCGCACGGCGGCGGCTTTTTCCCCGGCGGTGTGGCTTTTCACTTTCCGGCCCTCCAGACCCGCAACTCGGCGGGCAGGGTCTCGATGAGTTCCCGCCACTGGGCGCGGAAGGCGAGCCGCGCTTCTTGCGGAAGCCCTTCCCACTTCGCGAACCCGTTTTTCATCGAAGCCAGCGACCTGGGAAGCATCCCGTCGAGGAATCCGCTCACCTCGTCGATATCGAGATACACCGTCTCCGCCCGCGAGGTCACTTTTTTCCCGGCAATCGCGCTCTTGAGACGGTTTAGCGGCGTGTCGCCGCGGATGATGTCCAGCTCGTGCTCCTCCCGCAGGTCCGGGTTCGCCGCGAAGATCTCGTGCGCCTCCTTCGCCCACATCACCATCTCCCGAGATACCCCCAGGATTTTGCCGATCTCATCGAAGGTCAGCGGGCCGTCTGAAATCAAAGTCGAATATTCGACTTTGATTTTTTTGGACGCAGATTTGCGGTCGCCCCCACGACCATTCGCCCGTCCGGCGAACATGGGCCAATACCAGTAAGCGCGAGCGCCCTTGTCGAGGTGGTTGCGGCCGAGGCCGCGCGAAAGGATGAGCGCCTCGGCGTCGCTCTCGGCGAACACGTCGCACTCGGCCTCTTCGATGCCGATGGAGAGCCCGAAACTGAGCCGGTGCCGACCGTCGATGACCTCGCCCTCCTCGTTGATGGCGAGCACCTCGCCCAGCATGTGCGTGTCGTAGATGTGCCGCTGCATCTCGGCCAGGTGCTCTGTGGGAACCATGGGCAGCCGGGCCGCCAGCGGGTGAATCGTGAGGGAGTCGAGGCGCCGCATCTCGCGGCGTAGCGGGACCCCGGGAATTGTTTCTGAGGTTTTTTTCATGATCTTTTTGGAAAGCGGGCTTCGCGTAGGGAGATGGTGACGCGGACTTCGGGAAGGTCGGCGGCTTCTTCGGCGGGGATCACATACACCCCGTCGATGAGCAACTCGGGGTGGGCGGCATGGAGCCGGTGGATCGCCTCCGCGATCCATGCCTCGGTTTTCAGCAGGCTGGCGGCGACGGCGCTCATTGGTTTTTCAGGGCTTCGGTTGCCGGTGGTTGATTCGCGGATTTGCGTGATGCCTCGGCTGCGGCCCAGGCGAATAAAAACGCCCATGCGGCAAGCACCAGAAGGCCGTGCCGGAGTCCGGTAAGGAATCCCGGCACCACCGTGAAGAACACGCAGAACAAAAGAAAATATCCGCAGGCTTCGGAGGGATTCATTCTCCGCGTCCTCCGTCGAGGTCGCCGCGCAGGTCTTCCACCCGCGCGGCGATCCGGAAAAGCAGCTCCCGGTATGTCCGCATGTCCGTAAACCGCAGCGGCTGGACCTGCTCGGGGTGGTGGTGCAGGAGCTCAAGGCAAGCGTCCGCGTTCTTGAGCAAGGTGATCGGCGAGGGCGGGGTTTGGCCGTTCATCGGTCGCCCTCCAGGCGGAAGGTGGAGAGGGCGGCGAGCGTCTCGACGTTCTCGGGCTGGTCGCTGGCGAGTGCGGAGAGGGCGCTGTCGTTCTCGGGGATCCGCCCGAGCTGGCGCATGTCGGCGTAGGCGAGGTAGGCGGCGGCGGTGGCGCGGGCCATGCGCAGGGAAAATCCCGCGCCCTGCTTCGTGTCTTTCACTTTGCTGGTCGCGAACTTCCGCAGGAGCTTCGCCGGGTGCCCAGGCTCCAGCCCGTCTCCGCTGAACACCATTTTCGCGAAGGCATCGACGCGCTTGGGCTGGTGGAAGCGGGCGAATGCGAGCGTCGCGAGGATCGCGGCCACGCGCAGTTGCTTCGGCCACGCGGCGTTGGAGAGCGGCAGGAGCGCGAGGATGTGGGGCTCGTAAATGTCGAGCACTTTGAGCGCGGTTGGCACGGACGCGGGCAGCGCCCCGCGGTCGGCGATGCGGAGGATGGTGTTCGCGCAGCTCGCGAGCCGCGTGCCTTGCGCCCGCCCGTGGCTGAGCTGGAGCACCTGGCCGACGTTGCGCAGCTTGAGCCGGTCGATGGCCGCGAACGTGCTTTGCGTGATGCCGTTCCGCGTCTGCTCGGCGGGCACGTCGCGCGTGACCAGCATGTCCACGGTCACGCCGCTTTTCGCGACGCCGTGCAGCCGGTGCTGGCCGTCGATGAGGTTGCCCTTGTCGTCGAAGGCGATGCCTTGGTGCGTGAGCATCCAGTGGCCGTGCTGCATCTCGGCCGCGTATCTCTTCACGGTCGAGGCCGACAGCGTCCGGTTGCTCTTCAGGTTTTTTTCCAGGTATGCCAGCGCGCGCGCCGGCGTGATGTGTTCTACGGTGGTCTTCATTTCTTTTCTTTCTTGGTTTGGTGTTGTTGTCCGGGGAGACAGAGAGCTTTCGGGGCCTGCGCGAGCACCCACTCGAAGAACGCGAGCCGCGTCGCGGGCGACGAGGCGACCAGCCCGCCGCGCAGCGAGCGCGTGAACTGGCTCTTCAGCGAGGCCAGCATGTGCGCGTCGTTGCTCGCCGTGATCCTCGCCAGCGTCACCGGGCAGCGGACGTGCGATGCCTCGTCCTCGCCGAGCACTTCCTCGACCACCGCCCCGACCTGCGCCGCGGTCGGCTGCCCGCCTCCGGCGGACTCGACGGCGCGCGCCCAGGCCGCGGGTTGCCGCTCGGCGGGGAGCTTCGTCAGCGGCCGGGCCGTTTCGGAAGTTTCCGGATTTTGGGACATCGATGTCCCATTCCCGTGCGCTTCAAGGTTGTGGACGACCTTCGCGCCAGCAATGAGCCGGTTCGCGTGACGGCGACTCCACCCCAAAACATTCCGGCAGTAATCTTCGAATGTGCCGAAGTCGGCGCGGTAGAGTCGGGAATCGCGAATTTCGAGCAAGGCATCGCCGACTTCGACGAATGTTTGTGCGCCACGCCGGACGATGGTTTCAAGTTCGACTTTTCGGTTGATCTCTTTTTTTGTGAGTGCGAGCTGGTTCTTCATTTCATTTTTCTTTCTTGGTTCGGTTTCACTTCACGGATGACTGGAGTTGGTTCCACCGGGCGGTCAGACTGCGGCTGACGCGACGCCCACGAAGAACGTGGTTTAGATGGAAGCGAGTGACGCCAAGTATGCGGGCGGCTTCCACTTGACTGACTGCCCGCTTGGGTGTTGGCTTTGGTTGTCCCGTCAACTTCATAGTTGACTGGATAACATATGAGCGCGACTGGTCAACATAAATTGTTATCTGCCGAAAAATATTTTTCGGGCCGCCTCACGCACGCAATGAAATTGAGAGGAATGAGCGGGTCTGAACTCGCAGGAAAAATCGGTGTAGATCGAGGCTACATAAGCCTTCTCAAGTCCGGCAGGAGAAAAAATCCTTCACAAGAAGTCGTGCATGGAATCTCGGTGGCTTTGCGCGTTTGCGTTGACTGGTTGTTAACTGGCGAGGGCGAAATGGACGTTCCCGACGAAGCCGAAATTGAAGCGCACGTGGCGCAGACGTTATCCGGGGGGCCGCAAGCGGCGGCGGCGGCGATGAGCGACGAGCGTCTGGAAGAAGCGCTTGCGGAATGGCAGGCGATGCTGGCGACCGCCCAGCCGTTCATGCGGTCGGCGATCCTCGGCAACATCAGCCTCTTCGCGGCAGAGCTCCAGCGGCGGGAGCAGAAGAAATAATCATCGCCCTCCCCTTTCCGATTTCCACTTTCCGCTTTTCTCCCTCCCCCACCGCCCCCAGAGCGCCCAGCGGGCGTGGCAGGTGACGGGGATCGTTGGCAGGCTGGCCGGGCATGTTTGCTCCAGCCTTTTTTGTTTCCTTTCTCGCCGACGCGTTGCCTCCACTGACGAAGGCTGAATGGGGAGACTCGCTCATCGTCGGGCTCGTCCTCCTGGCCGTGGCCGCGGTGGTGGCGATCTTCATCAAGAACATCCGGCGGGATCCGCCAATCGAGCGGGAGATGGAGCAGAAGATCTCGGCGGCGGTGGTCATGCTGGAGCGCCGGATCGACGACAAGCTCAACGGCCTGTGGAAACAACTCGAACGGCAGGCGGACTCGCAGGCGACCCTCCAGTCATCCATTGAAAAAGGCTTCCACGACCTCGAACGCTCGATCGGGCGGATCGAGGGCAACCTGGACGCGCGAAAATGAGCGCCGAGGAACAGGAACGCCGGGAAGAATGCCGTGCGCTCGTGCGGGAGCACCTCGCGGCCCGCCAGGTGCTCGCGTGCCACCCGCAGGACATCCGCCGGAGGCTCAACGCGGGCCGCGAACACGATTTCACCCTGGCAGAAGTCGAGGCGGCATGCGTCTTCCTCGCAGGGCTTGGCCACGCGGAAGTCGTGCGGGCCGAACTTGGAGCAACGATCTACTATAAAGCGACGAGCGCCGGCGTGCTCGCGGCGGAAAGGAGCCTGTGAGCGCTCGGAACATGATCGCGGCAATGGTTGGCGCGGCGATCTTCTGCCTCGCGATGGCGATCGCGACCCTTCCCACACATCCGGCGAGGAAGCGTGCGGAGATTGATTTCGTCACGCCAAATCCGGACGTGCCGGCGGCCGGCCCACCATCGAAGCAGGTTCAGGAAACAGCCGCCTGGCTGAAAACCGCTTTCAATTTATGACAACACTCCTCATCAAAATACTCGGGTGGCTGAGCGGATCGACAAAGGTCGTCTTTCAGTTCCTGCTGCCGATCCTCGAAGACAACTCCGCAAAATTGCTGGCGGCATTGTTGCCGATCGCTCTCGACGTGGTGACCTCGCTGGCTGACTCGTCGAAAACCGGCGAACAAAAAAGGGCGGCGGCGGTGGACGCGATCAAAGCCCAAGCTATCCAGACCGGCATCAATGCCACCACCAGCGCGGTCAATCTGGCCGTCGAGTTGGTGGTGCAAAAGCTCAACCCGCCTGCGGCTCCGGCGCCGGCAACAACTCCCGCAAAATGAGCGACGAAAACGAAATCGTTCTCCCGCTGGACCCGAAGAAGCCGTGGGAGTCCCGCACGATCATCGGCGCCGTCATCACGATCATTTCCCTGGTGGCGAGCTTCAAGAACGTGAAGATCGATGTCTCATCGCTCACCGACAACGTGATGGACGTGATCGGCCTTTTCGGCGCCGCCATGGTTATCTGGGGGCGCTTCAAAGCGACGCGCCCGATCTCTTTCATCGGAGGCACCATGCCAGGCGGACAATTCAATCCGAAGGCTGAGGTGAAAAAGGCCGAGCCCGTCTCTCCGGCTCCACGGCCTCCAGGACAGAGCGGCCGTGCGGATGTGGACGCGCTGCTGATCATCGCCGGATTATTTTTGCTGGTCGGCATCGCGTTCTGCGGTTTCCCGAATAACTCGCCGATGGCCTCTCGCGAAGTCCCGGAAGTGATCGCGCACCACCAGGCGGCAGACTGGATGCAGGTCGTCCGGGTCGAGGACTCTCGGCCGTTTTTCACGCGACTCCTGTCGAGCCTGAAATGCACTCCGACTCTTGCGATCGTTCGCGGCACAACAGCCGGCGAATCGTCTTACGGCATCACTCTCACGGAAATCGAAATCACCGGCGGAGCGGACTTTTAAGAACATGGACGTGAAGGAGAGAAGGATGGAGCGGGCGCAGCGTCCGAGATCAGTGATCTTCCGAGCGCGGAGGGTATCCGTGACGCGCGAAGGGCCGGACTCGATCCACCTGCACCTGTTCCTCGACGTTAAAAAGCGGATGACTTTTGCGATCCCACGCGGACTCGCCCTGGAAATGGCCGGCAACCTGGAGGGCGCAACATTTTGAAAACCCTTTTCATGGTCGGAGGAACCCCGGTGTTTCTCCGCGACGATGGTTCCGTTTCCTTCATCGGCGAAATGACCATCGACGCGGATGGCTCGCCACGCGCCTACGGCCCGAAGGGCACGAGCCCGCTGGATGACCTGGATAATGCCGGCCACGACGGAAACTGGTGGGGCATCGCCACCGACAACGGAGCGTCGGACGGACGTCCGCTGATCCAAGGCCAGCACGACCCATTTCCCGGCTACTATATATCTACCACCGCTTACCAGGTTCCGGGATTTGCTCTGACCGACCCGCATGCCTACCTGGACAGCGAGAAAGTGCCGTTCATCGTCGTGCCGGGGCGCCTCGTCCGGGCGGTGCCGGGTGTCGTGCTGGGATGCAAGGCCCGCATCACATATCCGCGCACGGGTAAAACCGTCGAGGCCGTGGTCGGCGACAGGGGCCCGAACGACCACATCGGCGAGGCGAGCATGGCGACGGCGGCAGCACTGGAAGTCCCGAACGACCCGCGCCACGGCGGATCCGCTGGAATCTTTCTTTACGAACTATGGCCGGACGTGCCCGCGCCTGGCTTCCAACTCCAAAAATCATGAGCTGCAACAAAACGCGCTACGCATCAAAGAAGGATGCCCTCACGGCCATGAATGCCAGGCTGCGCGGACGCCAGCGCAGGCGCCACGGCCGGCCTGACCAGCTCCGCGTCTACGAGTGCCCGGCATGCGGCGGCTGGCACCTCACACACAAACCAGCATGAGCGAAGAACCTACACGACGCGGAAAAATCGCGCGGCTGCCGGTGCCGCTCCGGGAGGAGCTGAACCTCCGCCTGCTCAACAACGTAAGCGGACCCCGCATCCTGGCATGGCTCAATTCGCTGCCGGCTGTCCTGGAGATCCTTGAGCAGGAGGGAGAGGAGCAGATCACACCGCAAAACCTCAGCGTCTGGAGGGACGGCGGATATGCGGACTGGTTGCGGCGGAGGGAGCGCGTGGAAAATCTCAAATCGCTTTCCTCCTACGCCTATCAGCTCGCCCAGGCGGGAGGATCATTGAGTGAGGGAGCTGCGGCAATCGCTGGCGGGAAAATCCTCGAAATGCTGGAGAGCCTCGACGAGGAAAACATCGGGAAGCTGACAGCCTCACTGGCTTCGCTGCGTTCATCAGAAGCTGCGGCTCTGAACGCGAAGACCAACAGCGCCCGGCTCGCCCAGAAGGACCGCCAGCTCGACCTGGACGAAAAGAAATTCCAGCGCGGGACCGCAGAGCTCTTCATCAAGTGGGCGCGGCAGCCGGAGGCGCAGGCGATCCTGGGATCCGGCGACACGCAAACGGTCCAGATGGACAAACTCGTCCAGCTTTTCTTTGGTACGGCCCCGGAGATGCAGGCGCGGGAGGGCGAATGATTTTCTTCAGTCCGGCGGGCGGCGATCAGGTCTCAACGGGCTCTGCCGCCTTCTTCTCGGTGAACCCGTCCCGCCGGACTGTCTTCTTATGAGCGAGCAACCTCTCATCGTTCTGCGCGAATACGCGAAGGAGCCGTTCTGGGACGACTCGCTGGGGATCATGTTCTGGATCTGGCGACGACAGGCAGGAAAGAGCTTCACGGCGGCGGCGAAGGCGCTGCGACGGATGATGATGATCCGCGGACTGCTCTCGGTCTTCTGCTCGGCCTCGGTGAACCTCGGCGTCGAGTTCGTGCGCAAGGAGGCGATGATCTGGGCGCTCATGCTCGACAAATACCGCCGGCTGGTGAAGGATCAGGGCCTGCGGCTCACCAGCTCGGCGGATGACGAGCGGGGGAACCTGCTCGACCTGGACGCGATCGCGGATCTTTTCGAACACCAGAAGCTGGAGACAAAAATCTGGCACGACCGGACGACCTACAGCCGCTCTATCGTGGTGGCTCCGAACCCGGACACGGCCGTTGGCTGGACGGGCGACATCTGGCTCGACGAGTTCGGACGCATGCCGGAGTTCAAGGATGTGCTGGAGGCCGTGCTGCCGTTCATGTCGAGCAACCCGCAGTTCCGGCTGCTCGGGATCACGACGCCACCTCCGGATGACAAACATTATTCGTGGGAGCTCACGATCCCGCCTGAGCAGGAGTTCAAAACCAACCCGAAGGGGAATTGGTATCGCAGCGCCGCCGGCTACATGTGCCATCGCGTGGATGCCTGGGATGCTCACGCGGCCGGCGTGCCGATGTTCGATGACCAGACCAGACAGCCGATCTCCCCGGAGGAACACCGGGCCAGGGCGTTTGACAAGCAGGCATGGGACAGGAATTTCGGGCTGCGCTTCATCACGGGCGGCCAGGCGGCGGTAAGCCTGCCGGCGCTCCAGCTTGCCATGGCCGGAGGAACGTCCGGATGCCTGGGCGTGGATATCACGGAGGAGATCGAGGCATGAATGGGAAGCGCCGATCGGTCACCCTGGCGGATGTCCTGCCTCGCGATCTCCCGTCGATGCTCGTGGAGCACAGCCGGATCGGGCTGGGGTATGACATCGCGACGACCACAAAAGAGAAGAGCAACCCTTCCTCTCTCTCGGTCGTCGAACAGGTGGGGATGAGCTTCTATGTCAGGTTGATCATGCGGTGGAAGACAGCGGATCCAGACATCGCCCGGGCGATCATCATCGGCGTGCTCATGCTCCTCTCCCCTCGGCGGCCTGTGCGGATCTGCATCGATGCCTCGAACGAAAAATACTACGCAGCAGGACTCAAAAAATCTTTGCAGGGCCTCGTGCTCGCCGACCTCGTGACCTCATCGGAAACGACAGTCTATCTTGGCGAAAAAATGTCGTTCAAAGTTTACCTTGGTAACCTGCTCGTGAACGCGCTGGAGGACGGCCTGATCTCCATCCCGAATCTCACATGGGTGAAAAACGATTTTCGCCTGGTGAAGCGCGCTGGAGGCTCCTTCGAGACCGAGGTGGATGAAAGCGGAAACCACGGCGACACGTTTGACTCGACCAAACTCGGGCTGCATGCCCTATCCGCCGGTGGCGGCACGGCCGAGGCCGAGGCGGCCCGCGTGGGAGGATCCATAGATCGCGGAGCCGGCAGGATTCTAAAAAACCCTTTTGCCAGACTATTTGAACCAGGAAGAAAAGCACTATGTTAAACGCACAAATCAAATCCAGGCTCCGCGCATTTTTCGCGAAGATGATCCCGACCGGACGGGTGACCGTCATGAACCCATGGGCCGAACAGGCGAGCATGACCGAGCGCCTCGACGTGGAGCGCGTCCATGAGATCATCGAGGCGGCAAAGTCGGGAGATCCGCGCGACCTCTTCTCTCTTTACCGGGACATCATCACTTCAGATAGCCACCTGCAAAGCGAGTTCGCCAAGCGGAAGCTGGCCGTCCTGGGAGACACGCTCGCGGTCGTCCCGAAGGACAAAAAGAACCCGGACGACGTGGTGGCAGCCAAGGTGATCACCGACATGATCGACTCGCTCAAGGTTCCCGATCCCGGGAACGTGGCGAGCTGCTCGTGGCTCCGGGCCTGCTCCCATCTCATGGACTCGATCCTCTGGCCGGTGGCCGCCGTCGAAAAGGTTTTCCGCCCTTCGTCCAAGCCGGGACTGCGGTATGAGCTTTCAGAACTGGTGGCCGTCCCCCACTTCCTCCTCACCTACGTCCCCAACCAGGAGGATGCGACCGGGCTGATGAAGGTGCGCGAAGTAAACGACTTCGGATACCCGACCGGAAGGACGACCGAGGTTGACGGCAACCGCTACATCATCCACCGCGGGCACCTTCTAACGACCCACGATCTCTGGGGCGGCCCAATGCGGTCGATCCTTTTCTGGTGGCTCCTCGGAACAATGAACCGCGAATGGTGGGGCAGGTTCCTGGAGCGCTACGGCTCCCCGTTCCTCTTGGGGAAATACGACCAGGGCGACGACGCCAGCCGGTCGATCCTCGAACGCGCCTTCGGATACGCGGTGAAAATTGGAGGGCTCGTCGTCAGCAGGAACACCGAGGTCGAGCTCGTCCAGGCTGCCAGCTCGCAAAGCGCCGATGGGTATGAAAAATTCATCCGCCTCTGCAACGAAGAAAAGAGCAAACTTGTCGTCGGACAGATCCTGTCGTCGAACACGAAATCCACCGGGCTGGGATCCGGTGTCGCCAACCAGCACGGCAAGGTTCGCGACGATATCCGGCAGTTCGATTCGATCATGCTGGCCGAGACCATCGACGTCCAACTCTGCGCCCAGTATCTTCGCATCAACGGGATCCCGGGCCGTGTGAAGCTGCTCTGGGGAGCCGTCTCCCCAGAAGAAAAGCAGGCGCTAGGGGATATGCTGGTCTCACTCAAGCAGGCAGGACTAGAACCGGCGGACGACGCGATCGAGGCGATCTCCGAAGAGGTCGGATTTGAAGTCCGCAGATCTACGACGCCAGCCCCCACGTTGCCCGGCGTGACGACACTTTCCTCTTCCGGCCTCATCGACCCAACCGACACCCTGGCGGCAAACGGTGCCGCGAAACTCTCGCGGACATTCCGCGGCAGTCTCGCTCCAGTCCGGCGGATCATCCTTTTGAGCTCGTCCCCCGACGATTTAAAAAAGCGACTAACCGAGTTCTATTCCGACTGGGCGCCCGATCAAGTTGCCGAGGTAATCGACCAGGCGCTCCTGGCATTCGCCGCGAACGGGATCAAATAATCAGGCGCAAACCAACCCACGGTCTGCGATCAAAGCGACCGTGGGTTTTTTCTACCCTTTCAGCGGTGGGATACTTGACCCTTTTCAACGACCCTTCCCAAACTTTTCTAGGATGAAAAAGCTGATGCGAAATGTTTGGTATCCACAACTCTTTGGCTTTCAAAGCACATCGCGGTTAATCCAAGCAAATCATTCTTCATCACACTCAAAACATGGTCTCAGTGGTTGCCGGGTGCCCGGGGTAGCGGTTGTATTCCTTGGCAACGGGTTTGTATCGCGAAAATGCGAGATCGATGTCCGATGCGAACATCGGCTGCTCCCAGTAAGTTCCGCCGCATGCAGTGTTGAGGTTGAGCTTGCAGGTCTCGTCGTCGGTCCAGAAGGCGATGCGGCCGACGATGGGGTTGTCGTCGGTCGGCGTTTGGGCGGCGTTGGTGAAATCCGCGGTGGTGCCGGTGCTGTCGTCGGCGATGGGCGCGGTGAGCGTGCCGTCGCGCAGGACGTAGATCCACTTCACCGGCATGGGGGCGGGGTTCGGGGTTGTCCCGGTGGCCGTCGGGGCGCCGGTGATCGAGAACCCCTCGACCATCGGATACCCCGAAACCAGATTGGCCGCCGCCGGATCCATGATCGGGTAAGTTGTCCCGGTCGAGCCGGTGACCGGCGCGTTCAGATCCGTGAAGAGCGCCGGGTTCGAATACCAGTTCGCAGGCACGTCGCTTGATGGATCAAAGCTCGTAAGATCCCCCTGCGTGTCCACGACCATGTTATCCGAGCTGTAGAGCTTGTAATAGTAGAGCGGGCTGGATGAGGCTTTGTAGGTGTACGGGAGCCCGTAGGTGCGGATCATCCCCGGCTGCGAGGCCCAGGCCACGTTCGGTCCCAGGGAGGAGGCCTGGCGGATCTGGCCCATGACCAGCTGCACGCTGGCCTCGGCGAGTTCCCTGCCGGTCGAGCCGGCCGCCGCGCTCGTGGCGCTCGAGTATTCCGTGGTGACGCTCGAGAAAAACGCGACGATGAGGATGGTGATCAGCACGAGAAACCCCAGGACAATCACCAGCGCGGCACCGCGCGAGGAGCGG
>Ga0316230_1001216_pt1 | contig 28759 bp, 18 predicted proteins | sample TBH18025metaG_FD_206004 | JGI IMG/M metagenome (GOLD analysis project Ga0316230, IMG submission 206004) | Freshwater microbial communities from Trout Bog Lake, Wisconsin, USA - TBH18025 | ecosystem: Environmental > Aquatic > Freshwater > Lake > Hypolimnion/Profundal zone | place: USA: Wisconsin...
GGCTGCTGCTGGCGCCGCGCTTCCGGGCCGAGCGCGCCGCGTTGGCCGAGCGTAACCGCCGTCTGGAGGCGGATCTCAGCGAGGCCCGAAACCAGGCGGTGCGACTCCAGGACCGGGTAAACCTGCTTACGGGCGAACTGGCGGCGAGCCAGGCGAACCTCACGCACTCCGAGGCCAGTCGGCAGGCCATATCGGTGGAAGTCGAGCAGCGGCAGGCTCGGAACCAGGCCGAATTCGAGAATCTTGCCAACCGCATTTTGGAGGAGAAGGCCGCCCGATTTGCCACCCAGAACCAAACGAACCTCCACCAACTCCTCCAACCACTCCAGCAGCAGATCGGCGAGTTCAAACAGCGGGTGGAGGCCACCCACACGGACGACAAGGCGGATCGCGCCTCGCTCCTGGCCCAGATACAGTCACTCAAAGAGCTCAACGCCCAGGTGACGGCGGACGCCCGGAACCTGGCCTTGGCGTTGAAGGGGGACTCGAAGACGCAAGGGGCCTGGGGCGAACTGATCCTGGAACGGATCCTCGAACGTTCGGGCTTGACCAAGGGGATCGAGTTCAGCGTGCAGGAGAATCTGAAGAGTGACACCGGGGCCAATCTGCGACCGGACGTGATTATCCATCTGCCCGAGAGCCGGCATTTGGTGGTGGATTCGAAAGTTTCCCTGACGGCGTATGAGCGATCCTGTTCGGCTGACGACCCCGAGGAACGCAAGGTGGCGATCAAAGAGCACGCCCAATCGCTCCGCGGGCACGTGGAGGAACTGGCGGAGAAAAATTACGCGAACCTCTACGGGATCACGGCGCCCGACTTCGTCTTCATGTTCATCCCGGTGGAACCGGCCCTGGGCGCGGCCTTGCAGGCCGACGGGGGCGTGTTCAACGATGCCTTTGACCAGAAGGTCATTTTGGTCACGCCGGCGACGCTGCTGGTGACGCTGCGAACCGTGGCCCAGATTTGGAAGCAAGAGAAGCAGACGCGTAACGCCTTGGAGATCGCCAGGAAGAGCGGCGCCCTTTACGATAAGTTCGAGGGGTTGTATCGCGACTTGCTGGAGGTTGGCGACAAACTCAAACAAGCCTCCGGCGCCCACCAGGACGCGCTGGACAAACTCAAGACCGGACGGGGAAACCTGATTGGCCGGGTAGAGGACATCAAGCGATTGGGAGCCAAGACGCAGAAATCCCTGCCCGGGGACCTGGTCGATCAAGCCCTGGAGATCGAAACGCAGACGGGGCAAACCGGCGCGCCGTACCGGAATAGAAACCAAACGGCATGAGGGAAGGACAACCCTTATGCCAGGGCACCGGGTCAAGGCGAGTCTCGCGCTCAAGGCAGTTCCTCGGCGCGGGTAATTCCCAGGGAAGGCGGGTTTTCGACGGGCGGCGGGGAGATTGCGATTGACCGGAGCGCCGACTCGGGATAATGAGCATGCCCATGGCAACCATTGCAACCCTAAGGCCCGTCGCGCTCTCAGCCGCACCAGCACCCCGCCTTCCTCGCCGCCGTTTTCTGCGGCAGGCGACAACGGCGGCGGGGGCCGCACTGCTCTCCCCTGCCCTGGTGCCGGCCTCGGCGCTCGGGCGCAACGGTCTCATCCCCCCCAGCGAGCGCGTCGCCATGGGCTTCATCGGGATCGGTGGGCAAGGCGGCGGCCACTTGCTGGGGGGCGCGTGGACCTACGTGGCGGGCGGCTACGCCGGACGCAAGGAGGTGCAGGTGCTGGCGGTGTGCGACGTCTGGCGGGAGCGGCGCGAGGCGGCCCGGCAGAAGGTAAATGCGCATTATGACGAGGCCTATGGCCCAGGAAAATACGCCGCGTGCCAGGCCTACACCGATTTTCGCCGCGTGCTCGACCGGGCAGATATCGACGCGGTGCTAATTGCCACGCCCGCCCATTGGCACGCCACCATGGCCGCCATGGCGGCCGAGGCCGGGAAGGATGTTTATTGCGAGAAGCCGACGGCGGTAACGATCCGGGAGAGCCAGGGTGTCCTGGCCGCCGTGCGCCGGCACGGGCGCATCTTCCAGGCCGGCACCCAGCAACGCAGCGAATACGGCGGCCGGTTCCGGTTGGCCTGCGAATTGGCCCGCAGCGGCCGGATCGGCAAGGTCCAGGCGATTTATGCTTATCGCGATGGGGGTGGCATTTTCTGGCCGACCACGTTCGCTCCGGCCAAACCGGTCCCCGAGGGGCTCGACTGGGACCTGTACCTCGGTCCGGCGCCGTGGTTCCCGTATGACGGCAATACCACCGCCCACCGCTTCGACATCGGAGAATTGAATTGGGGCCAGCATCATTACGACATCGTCCAATGGGCCGTCGGGGCGGACGAAACCGGGCCGGTGGAGATTTTTCTGGAAGGTGATCGTTCGTGTTTGAAATATGCCAACGGGGTGGTGGTTTATGGCAAACCTTACCCCGGCGAGGCCGTGGGCGGCGACGGTGGCGTCTGCATCGTGGGCAGTTCGGGCCGGATCGCCGTGGGCCGGGAGGTGATCGTCTCGGATCCACCGGACATCGTCCGGGAGCCGCTGCGGCCCGACGAAACCCACCTCTACCACAGTCCAAGTCACTCGGGGAACTTCCTCGAGTGCGTGCGGACGCGCAAGCGCCCCATTTGTGACATCGCGGTGGCCCACCGGGCTGCGAGCGCCCTCCTCCTGGGCGGGATTGCCAAGCAACTGGGTCGAAATCTCAAATGGGACCCAACCAAGGAGCAATTTCCACAGGACGCCGAAGCCAACCGGATGCTCTCGATCGCCAAGCGAGCGCCGTGGAATTGCTGAGGGCGGCAAACCCCAAGGAAACTGACATGATGATCTCCCCCCACCCAATCCACGCAAACCGGAGTCGTTCCGGAAATCCAGCCGATCAAGCTTGCCAGGTGGCTGACCGATTGACGCAAAACCCCCATCGATCCCCCCGCCCCGCAAGAGCGGAGGCATACGCCGCACTCCAACTTAATTCCCGGATGGCGCTGGCGCTAACGCGCTTGGGCCTGGGCACACTCCTCCTGGGGCTGCTCCTTTCGTTTCATTCGTGGGGGGCGGACACCAGCCGCGAGCAGCAGCTCATTTCCGTCGTTCAATCCACGGCTTCGTTCGCGGAAAAGAACGCCGCTTGTTGGGAGCTCAAACGCGTGGGGACGGCGCAATCGGTCCCAGCCCTCGCCAGCCTGTTGGCGGAGGAGCGATTGTCCCATTCGGCACGTTATGCCTTGGAGTCCATGGCGGCGCCGGAGGCGGGGTTGGCCTTGATCAGAGCCGTGGAGAAAACCGCCGGGCCGACCCGGGTGGGCATCATCCAGTCGCTGGGCGTGCGGGGAGAAGCCGGCGCGGTCGAAGCGTTGTCGAAGCTGCTGACGCAAACCGATGCGGTCACCGCCGCCGCCTCGGCCGCTGCCTTGGGGCAAATCCCCGGGCGGCAAACGCTGGCCGCATTGCAAGCAGTTCAAGCATCGAAGCTGAGTGGTGAGGGCGTGGTCCAGCAAGCCGTGGTGGACGCCCTGCTCCGTTGCGGGCAACGTCTCCTGGCTAGCCAGACCCCGCAGGAAGCTTTGCCGGTCTTTGAGTCGCTGTTCCGGAGTCAAGCGGGCGACGCGGTCCGCCTGGCGGCCTATCGTGGCATGATCCTAGCCTCCGGCGAGAACGCGGGCCTGAAGCTGATGGCCAGCGCCCTCGTGGGAAGCGATGGACCCTCCCAGTCTGCCACGCTGGGCTTGGTTAGCGACTTTAAGGGAACCGGCGCTACCGCTACCTTCGCGGACTTGCTGCCGCGGCTTTCCCCCCTGGTCCAGGCAGCCTTAATCGGGAGCCTGGCTCAGCGTGGGGATCCTGCTGCGGCTCCAGCGATCGCCGCCACGGTAAACAGCCCGGATCGACAGGTCCGCACCGCCGCTCTCGCCGCGCTCGGCCTGCTGGACGATACATCGAGCATTCCGCGGCTCGCGGAGGCCGCGGCGACGGCCACGGGAGACGAGCAGGCGGCGGCCCGCGAATCGCTCGGGTTGCTCCACCAGCGCAACCCGGCGGAAGCCCTGTTGGCGGCGCTTCCCGTCGCCCGTCCTCCGGCTCAAGCTGAACTGGCCCGCGCGCTCGGGGAGCGAAGCGAAACCCAGGCGGTTCCGAGATTACTCGAACTGGCCCGCGGGGAGGTGGAATCGGTTCGGAATGCGGCCTTGCTGGCGCTGGCGCGCCTGGTTAGCCCGGCGCAGATCGCAGACCTGGTTTCCCTGGTGACACAAGCCAAGACCGAGGCTGCCCGGAGCGCCAGCGCCGAGGCGCTGAACACGGCATTCCAGCGGCTCACGGCGAAGTTCGGACACGTGGACACCACGCCGCTCACTGGGGCGCTAGGCACAGCGTCGAGCGAGGCACGCAACGCCCTGCTGCCGGTCTGCAGCGGATTGGCTGAGCCGCAGGTGCGCACGGCTTTGCGGGCGGCCCTCACCGACTCGGGGGTTCACCAAGCGGCCTTGCGAGCCCTCGCGGGGAGCGTGGATCCGGAGTTGATTCCCGACCTGCTTCAAGCCGCCAAAGCGACTCGCCAAGCCAACCTGCGATCGGTTGCCATCGCCGGCTGGATTCGCTTGGCGATCCGGGAACAGAACACAACCGGAGGCGATCGCGCCGGCACCGGAAAGCAGGTGGAGGGTCTGGCTGCGCTCCTGGGCACGCCGCTTACCGTGGAGCAGAAACGGCTCCTGTTGTCGGGTGTGGCAAACGTCATTGCACCGGAAACTCTCGCGATGGCCGCACAACTGCTGCCGGAAAGCGCCGTTCAAAGTGAAGCCGCTCAAGCGATCATTAATATTGCGCGTTCGCTGCCCGATTCCGCTCCGGCCATCGCGGCACTGAAGCAGGTGCTGAGTTCTCCTGAGCAAGGCAGCGTTCGGCAAGCCGCCCAAACCACGCTTAAGGAAATCGAAGCCCGGGCCGATTTCCTGACCGCCTGGAAGATCGCCGGGCCGTTCCGCCAGGCCGGCGAGGACTACGCGGCCCTATTCGATATCCCCTTCCCACCGGAGACCGAGGGGACCGGCGATTGGCGGGCGATCCCGGCCGGGACGGACCCGAAACGGCCCTGGCTCCTCGATTTGCTCAAAGCGTTGGGTGGCGAACAGTGCGTCGCCTACGCCCGCACCTGGGTGTATTCTGAGAAAGCCACCTCGGCGCGATTGGAGATCGGCGCTGACGATGGCGTCAAAGTGTGGGTCAACCACAAGTTTTTGCATGGGAACAACGCCTCGCGCGCCCTCTCGCCCGGCTCGGACAAGGTGCCCGTCCAACTCGAAGCTGGCTGGAACCTGGTGCTGCTCAAGATCACGCAGAACAACCAGGGCTGGGAATTCTGCGCCCGGTTCGTGAACCCGGACGGGACGGCCCTTGCGGGTTTGAAGGTGGACGCGAATCGCTAACCATGCTGCCGGTTGTTATGGCATTGGATTCCTGCGGCCCGATCGGTTAGTTTAAGCGGGTGCTGACCGACATCCGATCACAAACCGCGGAGGAGTTACAGGCCCAATTCAAGGTCTGGAACCAGCCCGCCTACCGTGTAACCCAGTTGCTGGACTGGCTGTACCTTCGCCGCGTGAGCGAGTGGGACGCCATGACCAATCTGCCCCGCGCGCTCCGCGACTCGCTGCGCGAACATTTCGCCCTGGGGTCGCTGGGTTTGGTTCGCAAGCAGGGCTCGCCCGAGACGACGGAGAAATACCTGTGGCGGCTCAAAGACGGCGCCCTGATCGAGAGCGTGCTCATCCCGGCCAATCCCGCCCTGTACGGCGAAGATAGTGACCGCCACACCTTGTGTGTGTCGACCCAGGTGGGCTGCGCCTATGGTTGTAAGTTCTGCGCCAGTGGACTGGAGGGATGGAAACGGAACCTGGAGGCCGACGAGATCGTGAACCAGGTGATCGCGGTCGAGCGCCTGGCCGAGGCAGCACCCGCGGTGGCGACGGAGGTGCCGAAGGCGCCCAAAACTGACACGCGGATGGTCAGCAACCTGGTGATTATGGGGATGGGGGAACCGTTGGCAAACTACGAGAACCTGATGAAGGCCTTGCGGATTCTGAACGCCCCGTGGGGCGGGAAGATTGGGGCGAGGAAGATAACTATCTCAACCAGCGGCCTGGCGCCGCAGATCCGCCTGCTGGCAGATGAGCCGATGCAGTTCCGGTTAGCGATCTCGCTGCACGGAGCCACGGACGAAGTGCGCAACCGGATCATGCCCGTCAACCAGAAATACCCTCTGGAGCGGCTGGCGGCCGCCGGCGAGTATTACCAGGAAAAGAAGGGCCGTCTGATCACCTTTGAGTACATTCTCATTGCAGGGGTAAACGAGGGCCTGGACCAGGTCAAACCGCTGGCGGTGCTGGCGCGGCGGCTCAACGCCAAGATCAACCTCATCCCTTACAACTGGGTAGAAGGGCTGCCGTGGGAACGGCCGACTCGAGAGGCTCAGGAACGGTTCCTGGCGGTACTGGAACGGGAAGGCGTGACGGTCACTTTGCGGCACGAAAAGGGGCACGATATCGATGCCGCCTGCGGGCAGTTGCGGCTCAAAACCGAGCGCGAGTTGAGAGCCCCGGCCGGTTGAGGATTCCGCGTGCATTCCGCCCCGGTGATGGTATATCCTGAAGTCGTACTGGCAAATCGGACGAACACGCAGCAAAGACTTATGAAGACCTTCAAACTGACGACGGCGTTGCTTCTAACAACCCTCCTGTTCAACCTTGCGCTGGCGGCGGCGCCCGCAACGGAATCCGCCACCGAACATGATCAGCGTATGGCGTGGTTTCGCGAGGCGCGATTTGGGCTGTTTATCCACTGGGGCGTCTACTCGGTCCCTGCGGGCGAATGGCAGGGGAAGACCGGCTATGGCGAATGGTTCCTGGAGGAAACCAAAATGCCGGTGAGTCAGTACGAGAAATTCGCCGGTCAGTTCAACCCGGTCAAGTTCAATGCCAAGGATTGGGTGGGCATGGCCAAGAACGCCGGGATGAAATACATAGTCATTACCTCCAAGCACCATGACGGTTTTGGCATGTTCCGCTCCGAGCAGACCGACTGGTGCATCAAGTCAACCCCCTTCGATCGGGACCCGCTCCAGGAGTTGGCGGCGGCTTGCAAGGACGCCGGGATCAAGCTCTGTTTCTATCACTCGATCATGGATTGGCACCACCCGGATTGGGGCACCCGCCGCGCATGGAACGACAAGGCCAGTGGCACCCCCGACATGGACCGGTACACGACCTACATGAAGAGCCAGATCAAGGAACTTCTGACCCGCTACGGTCCCATCGGCATTCTCTGGTTTGACGGCGAGTGGGAAAGCCCCTGGACGCACGAGCGCGGAGTTGACCTTTACAATTACGTGCGTGGGCTGCAACCGGGCATCATCGTCAACAACCGGGTCGGCAAGGCCCGTTCCGGGATGGAGGGGATGGACCAGGGCAAGGAGCGGATTGGCGACTACGGCACGCCGGAACAACAAATCCCCGCCACCGGTTTCGGCGCGGGAGTGGACTGGGAATCGTGCATGACCATGAATGGCCATTGGGGGTATAATTCACACGACCAAAACTGGAAATCGGCCACCACCCTCATCCGCAACCTGATCGACTGCGCCAGCAAAGGTGGCAATTACCTGCTGAACATCGGGCCCACTTCGGAGGGATTGTTCCCCGAGGCCAGCATCGAGCGCCTCGCCGAGATTGGCAAGTGGATGAAGGCGAACAGCGAAGCGGTTTACGGTACGCAGGCCAGCCCGTTCGAAAAGCTGGCCTGGGGTCGCTGCACCCAAAAGGCCATCACTGGCGGCAAGACGCGCCTCTACCTGCACGTCTTCGACTGGCCAAGCAGCGGCAAACTCATGCTGCCTGGGTTAGTGAATGAGTTGGTGCGCGCTTATGTCCTGGATGGCGGCGCGAAAGTCGAAGCCGTCGCGGGCGATCACCAGGTCGAGCTCTCCCTCCCCGCCCTCACCGCAAACCCCCATGCCACCGTGATCGCCCTGGAGATCAAAGGGAAACCCGAGATCTACAAGCCCGACCCCTACGCCGACGAAACCCCCGCGCAACGCGATGCGCGGATGAAGTGGTTCCGGGAGGCCCGGTTCGGAATGTTCATCCACTGGGGTGTGTATTCTGTGCCCGCCGGGACGTATAAGGACAAGCAGATTGGCGGCATCGGCGAGTGGATCATGAATAGCGGCAAGATACCGGTTAATGATTACCGTGAGTTCGCCACGCACTTCAACCCGGTGAAATACAATGCCGACGAGTGGGTGAGCCTGGCCAAGGAGGCTGGGATGAAATATATCGTGATCACCTCCAAACACCATGACGGTTTCGCCATGTTCGATTCGAAGGCTTCGGACTGGAACATCGTGAAAGCCTCTCCCTTCGGTCGTGATCCGCTCAAGGAATTGGCCGCCGCCTGCAAGAAGCACGGGGTGAAGCTCGGCTTCTATTATTCGCAGGCGCAGGATTGGAACAATCCGGGGGGCGCCGCGGCCGGCGGGCATTGGGACAAGGCACAAGACGGCGACATGACCGACTACATACGGAAGGTGGCCGCGCCGCAAGTGCGCGAGATTCTGACTCATTACGGCCCCATCTCCGTCCTCTGGTGGGACACCCCGGTGGACATGACGCGCGAGCGGGCGGACCTGCTGCTCCCGTTGCTGCGGCTGCAGCCGGGCATCATCCACAACAACCGCCTTGGGGGGGGCTACCACGGCGACACCGAGACACCCGAACAGTTCATTCCTCCGACCGGCTATCCCGGGCGTGATTGGGAAACCTGCATGACCATGAACGACACCTGGGGTTTCAAGAGCTACGACCAGAACTGGAAGAGCACGGAGAGCATCATACGGAACCTGGTGGATATCGCCAGCAAGGGTGGCAACTACCTTCTGAATGTGGGCCCCACTTCCGAAGGACTCATCCCCGCCCCATCGATCGAGCGCCTCAAAGCCGTCGGTCAGTGGATGAAAGTCAACAGCGAAGCGATTTATGCGACCACGGCGAATCCGTTCAAACGGCTCTCGTGGGGACGCTGCACGAAGACAGCCACACGTGACGGCGTGACGCTCTATCTTCACGTATTCCAATGGCCAACCGATGGGAAGCTGCTGGTGCCGGGCCTGAAGAACCGGGCGGAAAAAGCCTGGCTGCTCAGCGATGCCAAGAAGACCTCGCTCGCGCTGGAGCCCGGACCTGAAGGAGTGACCATCACCCTTCCGGCCACTGCACCGGACCCGATCTCCTCCACCGTCGTGTTGAAGGTCAAAGGTGCGCTGGATATTCAAGCCAGCACGATCACCCAGGAGGCGGACGGCTCGCTTGTCCTGCCGGCGATTGAAGCCCGCCTGCACGGCGACCAACTCAAGTATGAAGCCGGAGACCAGCACGACAATATCGGTTACTGGCTCAACCCGGATGAGTGGGTGGACTGGGAGTTTAAGGCCACCAAGGCTGGCAAATTCGAGGTCACGGCGGACATCGCCGGCCTGGACACGACCTCGTTCGTCGTGGGGTTGGGGAGTCAAAAGGTCAAGACCACGGTGAACGCGACGGGCGACTACGCTAAGTTTCGGGTCACCAAGATCGGGACGCTGGAGATCGCGGTTCCCGGGCCGGTCATGCTCACGTTCCGTCCGGTCAAGGAAGGTTGGCACCCCCTTAACCTCAAGGCGGTTCGGTTCAAACCCACCAACTAGGTCCTGGGGCCGCGGAACGTGCTTTGAAAGATCGTGATGTCATTTCCCCTCACCTGAACCCTCTCCCCAGCCAGAGGGAACAGCATCTTTTGGCGCTCGCGGTTTCGAAACTGGCTAATGTCGTCGGACGACTGCGACAGGTGTGGTCTGTCGTGGGGGAGATGTACGCGGTGAGGGGAAACCGGCGTGCCAGGCCAGGAGCTTACCCTGCGGGGCTGAGTTTTGACTGGCAGCACCTCGCACTGGCGTTCGTCCTGATCGGCGGCTCCGTTGCCAGCGCCCAAGTCGTCACGAATCCCCCCGCGAAATGGATCTCCAACTCCTTCATCATGGGCCGTTCGCTGGACATCTCGAGGGTCGAACTCCCCCACAACTCGCCCGAGGCGGTCCGCGCGGAGATCCTCGACCCGGCGCTGTTGCAAGCGATTGCCGCCGCGTCCGAGCTTTCCACCCAGGAGATTAACGGGCTTAAACTAGCCAAGAACCCTGAGAACTCGCTGGTGGAGCTCTACCAGGTGGACGCCGGGCTCCGCGCGTTCAACGTCATGGGGGATCGCCTCCGAGCCTATGTGGATGGCCGCAAGGAAGGACACACCCGCGAGTATATGTTCGCCGCCATGACGAACCGGTCCATCCTGCATCTCTCTCAGCCCGATACCGATTTGCAGATCCTCCTGCTGGCTCACCCGATGATCCCCGAGGCGCTAGTCAAGAAATACGCCTCCGGAACGCATACTAATCGCGCCGTTCGAGCTCGCGGTCAACCTTACGATGAGTCGCCGGGCACCAATACGATCTCCCGCTGGACGGCCTATTGCGTCATCGACGGCCCCGTAGCTTGGGGTTACTACCTCTACTTCAACCCCGATGGGAGCTACGACCATCTTGAGGAAGTGAAGTGCGACGCTCGCGAGCTGGACGCTAACTCCGCGCCAATGCTCAAAGCAGTGGATGCCCAGGTCGAGGCCCAGATGAAGCGAGAGCAGACCTATGGCCGTTCTGGCTCGCTCCACACCTTCTGGCGGCTCCGCAAGCAACGCCTCAAGGAACGCGGGATCGACTGGCGATCGCCTGCGGAGCTGAATCCGAATATCCGGTATGAGTAACATAGAGAGCTCCAAACCCAGCCTCGAGGATCTGCGCATCCACCGCCCGGATCGGCCACCGCCCAGCTCCCGGATTGGGTTGATCGTCGCGGTAGTGCTCATGGCACTCCTGGGGGCAGGGGCTTGGTTATTCGCTCGCCCACGCGACCTGACGGTGGCCACCGCCCAAGCTCGCCCCTCAACGGGGGCCGGCGCCCTTGACCACACCGTACTGAATGCCTCCGGCTATGTGACCGCCCGGCGCGCCGCCACCGTCTCGTCCAAGGTTACTGGCAAGGTGGTGGAGGTGCTGATCGAGGAGGGGATGAAGGTCAAAGAAGGCCAGATCCTCGCCCGGTTGGACGATACGAACGTGAAGGCCAGCCTGGATTTGGCGGTGGCCCAACTGGTATCGGCCACCAACGCCTTGGCAGAAACCCGCGTCCGCATCCGCGAGGCCGACCAGGAGTTAGAGCGCCAGGCAAAACTGGTGAAAAACCAGATCGCCACGCAGGCCGATTACGACCACGCGGAGGCCAACTCCCTGGCCTACAAGGCCCAACTCCTGCGGCAGGAGGCGGATGCGATCGTCGCGGAGCGGACCGTCGCCACCTGGGCGCAACAGATGGATGACACCATCATCCGCGCCCCCTTCACCGGCATCGTCACTTCCAAGAACGCCCAACCGGGCGAGATGATCTCCCCCATCTCGGCGGGTGGCGGGTTCACTCGGACCGGCATTTGCACGGTCGTGGACATGCAGTCGCTCGAGATCGAGATCGATGTCAACGAGAGCTATATCAACCGAGTTGAGCCCGCCCAACCCGTCGAGGCCACGCTCGACGCCTATTCGGATTGGAAGATCCCCTGCAAAGTGATCGCCATCATCCCCACCGCCGACCGCCAGAAATCCACCGTGAAGGTCCGGGTGGGATTCGATAGGTTGGACCCACGCATCCTGCCCGAGATGAGCATTAAGGTAGCGTTTCGGGACACCGCCACCTCAGGACCTACGGCCGCCAACCACGCGGTGGTGGTGCCCAAAGCGGCGCTCCAGCAACTCGAGGGCAAGGACGTCGTGTTCGTGGTGCTCAGTAGCCATGCCGAACGCCGGGCGGTCGCCGTCGTCAGCAGCACCGGCGAGGAAGTGGTGTTGTCCGCGGGGGTAGCGGCTGGCGAGCGGGTGATCGTCGATGCGCCCAAGGGGTTGGCCGACGGCAGCCCGGTGCGCGAGCGGGCGGGCCAGAACTGAACGCCAGATTAGGTTGAGTCATCGGCGGTAGCCACCTGGCCCGTCAGATTTTCTATATTTACCTTGGTTTGCGTCCGCACGTTGGTTAATGCTGAGCCATGGTCCGACCCAACACTGAGGCGGCGCCACCGAGTGAGCCGGGGGCCGTAACCCGACGGACCGCGCTTAAACTCGCGGCGGTGGGCGGTTTCGGCCTGGTCGCGGGGCTTGGTGCCTCGGCGGCCGTTACGCAGTGGGGCCAGAGTGCGTCCCAGCGTTACCGATTTTTTTCCAAAACCGAGGCGGATTTACTGATCGCCATTTGCGAACAGATAATTCCTCGCGATGACACTCCCGGGGCAACCGATGCCGGGGTGATCCATTACATCGATCGTCAGATCTGCGGCCCGCTCGTACGCCACCAGCAGAGCTACCGCGTGGGGCTCGAAGCCTTCCGCAAGACCTGTATCGCGCTCTACCAGACCCCCTTCGAGAAGCTCGCATTCGAACGACAGACCGAGGCGTTGCGCCGGATCGAGGCAGGCAACGCCCCCAAAGCCCTCTGGGGCGACACGTCGCCGCAGGCCTTCTTCGGCATAGTGCTGGATCATACGCGCCAGGGGTTTTACGGCAGTCCACGGCATGGCGGCAACCGCGATTACGTGGGGTACCGGATCATGGGGCTGGCCGCGCCGAACTTTCTCGGCCCGGACCATGCCGCCATGGGCCATCCCGCTCCACTGGGTTGAAGCGAACGCGTATGTCCCTTCCTAAAGTCAACGCAGTCATTGTCGGGGCGGGCGCTGGAGGCGGGATCGTCGCCAAGGAACTGGCGCAGGCCGGCCTGAGGGTCGCTGTGTTGGAGCGCGGGGGCTGGCCGCAGTATGACCAATACAACGACGACGAGCTGCATTCCCAGCGCACCCCGGCGCTGGGCAATCCCTTTGGACCGGACGACGAGCGCCATCGCCGCGTGGTGGTGGGCGCGAACGGTTCGACCCGGATCGTGTTCCCCAGCGAAGGCGCGTATTCCAACAATGCCGGCTGCGTGGGCGGCGGCACCGCCAGCTACGGCGCGATGGCGTGGCGATTCATGCCGCAGGATTTCCGGCTCCGCTCGACCTATGGCGAGGTGAAGGATTCCACGCTCGCTGACTGGCCGATCGCCTACGAGGACCTGGAACCTTTCTACGAACAGGCCGAATACGAGATCGGCGTCGCGGGTGACTACACGAACAATCCGTTCGGGGGTCCACGAAGGAAGCCGTTCCCCATGCCCGCCTTTCCCTACGATAAACAGGCGCGGCGCATCGCGGAAACGGCGACGCGCATGGGCCTTCACCCGTTTCCGATTCCGATGCTGCGCAACTCCGTTCCGTACCAGGGCCGACCGGCCTGCATCCATATGCGATCGTGCGTGGGTTTTGCCTGCCCCATCGGCGCCAAGGCGGGCACGCAGAACACCGTCCTGCCGATCGCCCTGGCGACCGGCAACTGCCAGGTCCGCACCGGCTGTGTGGCGGCGGAAATCGTCGTGGACGACACCGGTCATGCGCGAGGCGTCCGCTATTTTGATGCGGCCAACGGAGCTTGCGAGCAACCCGCTGACCTCGTGGTGGTCTCGGCTTCAGCCACGGAGACCCCGCGCTTGCTCCTGAATTCGAAATCCAAGCTCTTCCCCCAGGGAGCCGGGAACAACCACGGGTGGGTCGGGCACAACCTCCAAGGCCACTGCTACGTGGGCGCCTGTGGCTTGCTGGAGGAGGCGCTTTACGAGGAGGCGGGCCCTGGGGCCACCCTCGCTCTCTGTGATTTCAACCACGGCAACGCGGGCCTGGTGGGGGGCGGGATGCTCGCCAACGAGTTCATTCCCCTGCCCTACCTCTTCTGCAACCAGCGTCCGCCCGGCGAACCGCGCTGGGGCAAGGTCCACAAGGACTTCCAGCGCCACCAATACAAGCACTTGGTTCGCATCCAAGGTCCGGTCCAGGAAATCCCCAATTTCGCGGCGCGCGTGAGCGTTGATCCCGTCGTCAAGGACGCCTGGGGAATCCCGGTATGCCGGCTGGAAGGGGTCCGCCACCCCAACGACCTCCTGGTGGGAGAATTCCTCTCCCGAAAGGCGGAGTCGATCCTCGCCGAGATGGGGGCCACGCGCACCTGGCGCAGCGTGCCCGGGCTCGGGCTCAGTGGAGGTCAGCATCAGGCCGGGACCTGCCGCATGGGCGATGACCCGAAGACGTCCGTCACGAATCGGTTCGGGCAGGTTCACGAGATCGACAACCTTTTCGTGGCGGATGCGAGCCTGCACGTGACCAATGGCGGGTTCAATCCTGCCCTGACGATCATGGCCCTGGCCTATTGGGTCTCGCATCACCTCAAGTCTGGCTGGAAAGGAAGCCAATTCCGATGACCGTCTTGCGCCGATCCCGGCTGCTGTGGGCAGCCGCGCTGTTCTCCGCGGTGTTCTTCATGGCCTCCGGCATTGGCGGCATGGCCTGGTTCCATTTTGGCAACCCGGCCAAGACCTGCGCGGCCTGCCACGAGATGGCCGAGGTCCACTCCGCCTGGTCGGAATCGTCCCATCGCACTCTGCATTGCCGGAACTGCCATGGAGGTTCGCTGACCCTCGATGCGCACGCCCTCCACGCCCACCTGAACCGCGTCGTTCAGCACTTCCGGGCTTCGCCAGACCAGCCGATTCGGCTGCGCGAGGAACAGGTGCTCGCGATGCAGGAAAGCTGCCGGGCCTGCCACCCGCAGAGTTTCGCGGATTGGCAGGCCAGCCGCCACTCCGCCCCATATGCCCGCATGTTTCTGAACGCAACCCACAACGAAAGCCAGCAACTGGCCCCCGAGTGCCTGCGGTGCCACGGGATGTTCTTCGATGGCCACATCGACGACCTGGTAATGCCCATCTCGACCCAGGGGCCCTGGGCCTTGAGGGACCCGACGAAGGCAACCCAACCGGTTATCCCCTGCCTGGCCTGCCATCAGAACCATACGCCTGCGGCGGGTTTCCGCTCGGCTCAGCTCTACGTCCGCCACGAACGGGCGTCGCTGCCCGCTGACCGACTGCCCATCGTGGCGGTTACCCAGGGCGAACGTGCCGTCCGGGTGTCATCGGATCCCCGCCAGCGGCTCTGCGCCCAGTGCCACACGCCCAATGCCTTCCGCCGGCTCGGTTCCTCGATGGACCGCACCCCCGCGGGCGTGCATGAAGGACTGAGTTGCCTGGATTGCCACTCCTCACACTCAAACTCGGCCAAAGCCTCCTGTGTCGCCTGTCACCCCGCCCAATCGCATTGCGGCCTGAACGTCGAGCAGATGGATACCACCTTCGTCAGCCTGGAGAGCAAGCATAACCTGCATTTCGTGGGCTGCGGCGATTGCCACAACGGACAGCGTCCGCCCGCCAGGAAATAGCGCGCCGCGTGCCCCGTGAGGGAGCTTCCGAGGAAAGGAGATCGTTTCGACCTCATTGGGGCCGCCCGGGGATCATCGCAGAAGAACGGTGGCGGTTGTGGGTTGGGGAGATACGGCAGGAGCAGGCTCATTCTGCCTAGGCCGGTCGGCACTTGCCGCACCTGGCGCAGACGGCGGGCCCGCCTGCGCAAGTCTGTCCACCGCCGAGTCGTAATCCCATTGTTTGTTTATGACCGGCTTGAGGATGCTTTGGACGGCTGCGAGTAACTCCGGATCGAACAGCTCCTCATGCCACTGAACGTTGCGCCGCACGAACTCAGGGTGAGAGCTGCTAAAGAGCGTCGTGGGAAAGTTTGCATGTTGACTGGAGAACTGCAGGGCAAGTTTGCTGATGGGCACACCGCGCCCTTCGCAGAAGGCGGCAGCCTCGCGAATGAGTCGGCGGTCAGCCTCCGTCGCCGGATGCCACTCTGGGGCTTCACGGTCGCTGAACAACCCGCTGCCAAAAGGAGCGCCGTTGATGATACCGATGCCTTTCTGGCGGGCCACCGGTAACAGTTCCAGCGCGCGCGTATCGCTCAAGGTGTAATGATTGTGGACCAAGCCTGCATCCGCCGGCAGTGTGTTGCAAATTCGATGCCAAAGGTCCATCGGGTAGATGCCGAAGCTGACGTTTCCGAGGCGGCCTTCCTTCTTCAGTTCCAGCAGCGTCTGCACACCCTCGCTCAAGGCCCACTCCGTGTGCTGGCGGTGCTGGTACTCGAAGTCGTGAAGGTGGACCAGGTCGAAGTAATCAGTGCCGAGTCGGCGGGCACTTTCGTCGAGTGAAGCGCGGAGGCGAGCGCGGGAATAGTCCAAAGTGTCCTGGCCGTACGCGCCGGGGCGCGTGAACTTGCCGACTTTCGTCGAAAGGTAGTAGCGGTCGCGCGGGATGCCCCGAAGCGCCTTGCCCAGGACGGTTTCAGCCACGGTGCCGCCGTAAGCGGGGGCCGCGTCAAAGTAGTTGATGCCAAGGTCGAGCGCGGTGTGGACGGCGCGAATGCCTGTGGCTTCGTCCACCGGGCCATAAACACCGCCCAACGCGGAAGCGCCAAAGCTGAGTCGGGAAACGTTGATCCCAGTTTTGCCGAGAGGGTTGTATTTCATAGAATGTGATGCCTTGAAGTCATGCCCGAATCACCGCATCAGGCAGTAGAGCACGCCGACGACGGCGAGCAGAATCAAAGTCACAAAACGAGGATCGCCTGCGCCCATGAGCCGGCCCCTCAGAAAGGCTAGCGGCTGGTCCCAGCAGACCTTGGCGACTGCTTGCGGATCCATCGCGGGCGTCAGCAAACTAGTGATGATGTAAATGACCGCACACAGTCCAGCGATCAACGGACCGACCAGCATGAACGGAATGCCCAGGCCTTGCGTGGCATCAGTCACCAATCCGGCAAAGCCAGGGTGCGCCTTGCCGGCCAGGATCATTTTCCCGATCCCCGGTAAATCCAGCAGGAAATAGACCACGCCGATGATGGAGCCGAAATAAAGCGTAGCCATCGCGGCCTGCTTGGTGCCGCGTTTCCACATCACGCCCAGGACAAAGACGGTCGTGACGGCGGGGGCGAAAGTCATGGGGATTTTGTTGATGGCCTCGAAAATGGTGCCGAACTGGTCGCCCTGCGTGGACCAGAGCATGGCTAGCACCATAATTATGCCCGTAGTAATCCGTCCGATGGTGACCATGCGCTGGTCGGGCATTGCGGGCCGGAGACGTTTGACGATGTCCATCGAGATGAGCGTGGCGCAACTGTTCAGGGCCGCTGCCATGCAACTCATCAGCGCGGCCGCCATGCAGGCCGCCAGCAAGCCTTTCAACCCGACGGGTACCAGGTGATTGATCAAGGCCGGCAGCATCGTATTGTAGTCCGGGTCGTTCGTTCCGGCGAGGTTGGCTAATTGAAATGCGCCCTTCTGCCAGAGCACGTATCCGATCACGCCGGGGAGCACCATGAGGAAGACCGGGGTGACTTTGAGAAACCCGGCGAACAACGCCCCGTTTTGTCCATCCTTCAAAGTCCGCGCGGCCAGCACGCGCTGAACATGGGTCTGGTCGGCACACCAATACCAGATGCCCAGAATCGGATAGCCGAGCAGCACGCCGAGCCAGGAGAACTCGCTTAAATGGCCCTGCGCGTTCACGACGGGATGCAGCATGTGCAACTGACCCGGCACCGCCGCAGCTTTGAACGCAGCGAAGTCATGCACGCCCACCGACGGCAGCGCCCGCAAGCCGAGCACCGTCACGAGCGTCGCGCCGCCGAGCAGCAGGCACACCTGAATGTTCTCGGTCATCACGACCGCCTTCAACCCGCCCAGCGCCGTGTAGGTCACCGTGAACAGTGAGAGCACGATGATGGTGTAGGTCATCGGCACGCCGAGGAAACTCTCGAAAACCTTCGCCGCAGCGAACAGGCTGATGCCGATGTGAATCAGCAGCGCGCCGATCAATCCTATGAACGCCAGGAAGGTCCGTGCCGACGGACAGTACCGGCGTTCCATGAACTCGGGCAGCGTGCGCACCCCCGAATTGATATAGAAGGGGGAAAAGACCAACGCCAGCAGGATAAGCGTGAAGCAGGCCATCCACTCGAAATTCCCGATGACCATGCCCTCCTTCGCGCCGCCCGCCGCCAACCCCACCAAGTGGATGGTGGAGATATTGGAGGTGAACACCGCCGCGCCGACGGTGAACCAGCCGAGCGATTTATTGGCCAGGAAGTATTGATCCGTCGAGGAGTGCCGCCGGAAGCCAATCCAAATGCCGAAGGCGGTGATGCCGATGAGATAGACCGCGATGACGATGATATCAATCGGTGAGGTAGTCATGGTGCTGGGCTGCTGACTTGGAGTTGAACTTTGAGCGCCTGGGCCTTGTCAGCCGCCAGCAAGAATGCCTGAGAAGCTTCGCGCAACGGAAACACCCGGCTGATCAACGGCCGGAGGTCCAACCGGCCCGACGCCACGAGGCGGATGGCTTCGTCAAACACGTTACCGTAGCGGAAGCTGCCGACCAATTGGATTTCCCGGACCATCAACTGATTCGCAGGCAATGGCACATCCTCGGTGCCCAGCGTGCCGATCTGCACGATGGTTCCCCCCGGCCGCACCAAGTCGAACGCTTGCCGCAAGGCCGTGCGCGCTCCCGACGCCTCAAAGATGACATCAAACCCGTCGCCCGTGAGGTGTTTCACTTGCTCCATCAAAGTGCTGGCCGCCGGGTCCAGTGCCACATCGGCCCCGAGGTCCAAGGCCGTCTTTCGGCGGGCGGCCACGAAGTCACTCAGCGCCACGGGCGCGGCGCCGAAGGCGCGGGCCGTCATTCCCAGCAGCAACCCGATCGGGCCGGCGCCGAGCACGAGCACCCGTTTGCCGGACACGCAACCGGCGCGCTTCACCGCGTGCAACGCCACGGCAAGCGGTTCCATCATCGCGCCCGAGCCATCGTCCATTTCCGCGGGCAACTCGTGGCATTGGTCGGCCCGAACAGTGACGTATTCGGCGAACGCCCCATCGGTCGGCGGGGTGGTGCTCGCACTGCCGAGCATGATGGTTCCGCGACAGAGATTGGAGCGACCGCCCTTGCAATACTCACAAATGCCGCAGGCCCGGGGCGGATTCACCGTCACTCGCGCGCCTACCGCCGGCCGGGTTACGCCCTCGCCCACGGCCATGACGTCGGCCGTCAGCTCATGCCCGAGAATGAACGGACGCGTCGGCACGAACGGTCCGCAGTAGCCATGTTCGAAGTAGTGCGAGTCCGAGCCGCAGATGCCAGCACGCCGCGCGCGCAACAGCACCAGGCCGGGTGCCAAGCTGGGCACCGGGCGGGATTGGACGCGGATGTCCTTTGCGCCGTGAAGCACGGCGGCCAGCATGGTTTCGTTCATGGTTGTTCGGTGGGGTTAAGGTGATAGAAGCGCGCGCAATTTCCGCCGAAAATATCGTTACGGACCCGGGCGGAGAACTGCTGCGCATAGTCCGTCACGATGCGCATGGTAGAAGCATAGTCGCCGGACAGCGTGCATACGGGCCAGTCCGATCCAATCATCACGCGGTCGGTACCGAAGGCCGCGATGACGATGTCCAGGTAACGGTGGAAATCCCCAGCCTGCCATTGCTTCCATTTCGCCTCGGTGACCAGGCCGGAGAGTTTGCAGCAAACATTCGGGAATTCTGCCAACCGCCTGAGATCCTCCTGCCAGGGCGAAACGCCGACGTCGCGAATGGCCGGTTTGGCGAGGTGATCCACTACGAACGGCCGTTCCGGGAACTCCCGGACGAGTTTGACGGCGACCGGCAGGTGGCGAGGAAACAGCAACAGGTCGTAGGTCAGATTGAACTCGGCCAATTGGGCGATGCCCTCGCGGAACGCCGGTCGCAGCATGAAATCATCGTCCGGTTCATCATGCACCACGTGCCGCACACCGACGAGCTTTGGATCCGCTGTGACTTTTTCCAACTGCTCGCGGAGTTTCGGCGAGCGCAGGTCCACCCATCCTACGACGCCTTTGATAAAGTCGTATTGCTTCGCAAGCCCCAACAGCCATTCTGTCTCCTCGACCATCTGTCGCGCCTGCACGGCAACGGTACCTTCAAAACCGGCTGCTTGGAGCAGCGGTTCGAGATCCCCCGGTAAGTAATCTCGTCGCAACACGTCCATGGCATCGGTCATCCAGACGTGCTGCGCGCGGTCGTACTTCCAGAAGTGCTGGTGGGAGTCGAGGTTCATTTGAGCGCGCCGTTGTGCGGCACGGTGGATGCGCCGGGCTTTGCCGCGCCGTTCCGCGGCTGAGCTGGGCCATGCCAGGAGGTGTCGTAAGCCTTCATAACGGTTCCAGCTCCAATAGCTTTTCGTTAAATGGGGGGGCGGGCACCGTTTGCCACACTTCCGGTTGGAGCTTGTCGTCGCAACCGGACGTGCCCAGCGCCACGACTTCCAGAGTTTCCCCAACCATTTCCGGGGTCACCGGAAAATAGTAGGTATAGTTGCTGTCGCGCTTGCAGTTGGGGAATTCCCAGGGGTTGCTGGGGTAAGAGGTGGCACGGTCGGGAGCGCCGATGACCTGTCCATTGGAGGCGCGGAGGGCGGCATAAGCTCCCTCAACGCCGTGGCGCCCATTGAGCGCGACACAAAGATAGGCGCCCCTGACCCGATCGTCCACGCGGATGGTTCCGGTCCATGCCTTGCAGAAATCCATTCGGGAAAAGCCGCCGAACAGGTTGGACGCCCGCCATTTGTCGCGGGACAGCGGCCGTCCACCTGCGTAAGCGTTAATCTCGGAGATACGGTAGGGGAATTTTGGGATGCGAACATAGCGCACTCCCAGCCCGGTCGGGATCGGGATCCGGTTCTTCTCCCCGTGAATAAAGGGAATCGAGGTCCAGGTTTTCAAATCGGCGGAAACTTCCGCGGTTGAGCCGCCTTCGCCCTCAAACATGTCATAAAGCGAGTATGCGTCCGGGATAATCAGCTCGACAGTTTCGGGATGCAGCACCTCGCCGACATCCAACCGCAGGGGAGCCTCCGCGTTGATGCGCAAATCAAGCCCCCAGCGCCGAGATGGATAGAAACTGGTGGCGGCTTGGCCGTCGAACAGGTAACGGTCCCACAAACCGCGTCCGACGAAAACCGGCTGGTTGAAGAACGCATCGCGCGCACCCCTGACCGCCGGAATTGTTGTTTTGCCCGCACGCGCCAGCGAACGGACCTCCAGCGCGTTGTTGTCCGCGGCGAAACAGGTCGCTTCGTAAAGCGCCTCGGCGTCAGCGGGAAGCGCGGTTGGGCTCAGGACGGCCAGTTTGCGGTGCCAAGGCCGGGTGAGCGCCGCGCCCTCAAACTTCACGGGAGCGGCGTCTCCTTTGGTGAAGCCCGGCAACCGCCGCCCCGCGAGCATGGCCCCTTTGAAGCGGCGGTTTCCCGGCAGCAGCGACACGGTGGCTTCCGTTCCCGGCAAGCCCAGCAGGCGCACGAGCACAGGCTTGCCGGCGGTGTCGCGCACGACCTCGTAATCGCAACCGCTGACCCCGATTTCTGGGCAGGGTTTGGTCGTTGCGACGAGGAGACAGGCGCGGAACGGATCGACCGTGACGGTCATGTTATCGCCGTAACGGCAAACGCCAAGCGCTCTTTCCGTGGGATGAAACTGACGCCATTCCACTTTTTCCGCGTTTGCCAGCCCGATTTCTTGACCGGAGGAAAGCGTGTAAGTTACCGGCTCCCACGACAAATTACGCAAGGTCAACAGGCGCGTCGAGGCGTCCCCGCGCGAAACGGCGTTTGCGCCGTACCGGCCGGACGGCAAGGCTATCGCGTTAACGAGAATGTCCCGGTAGCGCCGAACCAGGTTGAAAAGGCGGGCGAACTTGGGGAACTCGTCGTCGCGCAGCAGCCAGGGGTTGCCGTAAACCTCGGGCGCCAGGATCAGATTGCGTCCGAATGCCTGCAGTACCATGTCGTCGTCGAACTTGTCGGGGCAGGACGAAATACAGACGCCGTGGTCTTCGAACAGGCGGGAAAACCCGGCGGTGTTGGCACGGCAGAGCGCTTGGGCGCGGTGGTGGGGAGCGGTCACGCGGTTACCCAAATGAACGTCCACGTAGGTCTCCTGGCCGTCCCACAGGCTGGTGGTCATCAGCGCTAGCCCCTCCTCCCCCAATGGCAGCCGGTGGTTGAGCGCTATAAGATCCGGGCTGTAATGGCGGCATTCTCTCATCATGCGGATGAAGGCCGATTCCTTTTCCGGCCGGAGCTCTCCGCAGACGCCGTCAAACTTGAAGAGCGACCAATGGTAGTCCCGGCACAGGCCAACCATCATGTCCACTCGTTGCTGCTCCTCCTCCGGTGTTTTGCCGAAGCCGTCGGGTCCGCCCCAATGACCGAGCCGGGTACCCATCTTTTCCGCCGCACGCACCAACGGGCCGAGGCCGTGTGCAAACTGGCCTTTGAAACGCTCGGACTTTCCCATGATGGCGCTGAACTTCTTGCCGTCCACGAATCCGGCATCAAAGGCGTAGATATCCAGCGTCATCCCGAACTCGTCATGGAGCCACTGGAAGAAGGCGAGGTTCGCTTTCGTTTCGTTCTCGGTGGCGCCTTCGTTGGTGTTGTTGATCCAGGAAAAATACTGCGCTCGCGACGGCGTCTGCTGATCGGCTCCGGCCACCGGCGCGGCGGCCCACGCCTCCTGCCCCAGGCCGGCACCCAGGGCAAGTGACACCGCAAAGGCCCGCAGCCCGGTGAACGATGCTCGCATGGGGCCGCTCCCCGTTGGCCGTATTTGCTTCATCAAGCCTCCGGTTGCTTTACAAACTCCATCTATCACGATAGGGAGGGTGGACGCAGGCGTTGGCTGCCTCGTGGTTGGTAAATCGGGCGTTGGCGTCGTCCCACTGGAGCTTTTGGCCCGGGAAACGAATGGCAATGGCGCCGAGCAGCCCGGCCTGGGTCAGCGGACCGCCGTAACCGAAATGCGAGCCTGCCTGGCGGCCAGTGCGAATCGCTTCGATCCAGTCCCAGGCGTGGTTCTTGACACGCGGGATCTTCTCGGCCGGTGCATTCTTGCCCGAATATTGATCCATGAGCGCGTCCGGCGTCAGATAACAATCGTCGCCGCCGTGCGAACCGTGGATAAGCATCCCTTTGTCGCCGAACAGGATCGCTCCCGTGGTGGGCGTCTTGTCGTCCGCAGAAAACTGCTCCGGGCGCGGAATGGGCGTCTTTCCGTCGTGCCACACGACCTTGACCGGACCGCGTCCTTTCCTGGCGGGGAACTCGAAGGTGATCTTCGTGCCGGGGGGATAAGTCAGACCCTGCTTGACCGGGTCATAGTCCGTTGCCTCAGCCTGCACGCTGGTGGGCGCATCCAGGTCCAGCGCCCAAAACGAGGGGTCCAGCACATGGCAAAACCAGTCGCCTATCGTGCCCGTGCCGAACGGCAGCCAGCCGCGCCAATTCCAAGGCACCCAGAAGGGGGTGTAGGGGCGGAACGGCACTGGTCCGAGCCACAGCTCATAATCGAGGCCCTTGGGGACCTCGTACGTTTGGTTCAACTTGTCCAGGTTGCGAATCTGGCAATACACCTCCTGGTATTGATCACAGCCCGCATGCACCGTATGCACCGCGCCAATGGCGCCTGCCCCGACCCACTCGCATACCCGCCGGATCGAAGGGAAGGAATGGCCTTGGTTGCCAAGCTGGGTGACCACCTTGTTCAGGCGGGCCGCCGCCATGAGCGCGCGCACTTCGTGGACACTGTGGGCCAGCGGTTTCTCGCAATAGAGATGTTTGCCCCGCTTCATGACCTCCATGGCGATGACGGCGTGCGTGTGGTCGGGCGTGCCGATTACCACCGCGTCAATCTCCTTGCCCATCTGGTCAAGCATGACGCGGAAGTCCTTGAACCGCTTGGCCTGGGGATATTTCGCGAGGTTCTTGGCGGCGTAGTTGTCATCCACATCGCACAGGGCGACCAGGTTTTGGCCTTCGCCCGCCACTGCGGCGACGTCGCTTCCGCCCCGGCCACCGATGCCGATGCCGGCAACGTTGAGCTTCTCGTTGGGAGAGAGGTTTGGTGCTCCCGCCAACACACGACCGGGAAGGACTTGGAACAGCACCAACCCCGCGCCGGTGCCGCGGAGAAACTGCCGACGGCTGAGCCCCGAAGAGGTTGAACCGTTCAGTCTCATGTATTTCATATGTTTTGCCAGCTCGTTTTCCAAAGCACAATCCGCTTCGCGGCGCAATTCAACTGCGTGCGGCCATATTCATCCATACGCGAAAACCACGTGGAGGACGACACCCATTTTGCGGCGATGCGTATTCCATTTTGCGCCAAAGGCATCGCCCTAACATTTCGCCTAACATCCTATCGCCGTCGGGTCGTGGCCATTTCTTCGAAATGATGCAAAGCCTGGCAACGCGGAACAGGGCGAGCTATGTTTAGAGTCTGAAAACCATGAACCAGTCCGCGCTGGTGGCGTTGACGGCCCTACCCCACGGCTTCTCCAGAGGTGGTGCCCGCTACCCCCGCGAAACGGCGCATTTTCTTGTCCCCAGACCGACGCAACACCGCAAAATGGGACGCGGATATTCGCAAAATGGTAGTGGGCGGGCACTCGTGGTGGTATATAATGCCGTAACTCGTTCCCAGCATGTTTACCAATTCAGTGACTCTAACAAAGCGCCAGCCAGCGCAACCTGTGGTGGAGCTGCTTCTCCCGTTCCTCACATTGGTGCTGCTGGCTCTGCCCATCGCCTCGCGTGCGGCCGAAGGGCCCCCGCCGACGAAGCCCAATATTCTCCTCATCCTCGCGGACGATCTCGGTTATGGTGATGTGGGGTGTTACAACCCAGAGGCGAAAGTGCCCACGCCTAACCTGGATCGACTCGCCCGCCACGGCATGCGTTTCACCGATGCGCACAGTCCGTCCACGGTGTGCACCCCGGCCCGGTATAGCCTTCTCACCGGGCGGATGGGTTTTCGCGCCAAGTGCTGGAGCGTTTTCGTGGGGGTCGGCGGGCCCTGCCTCATCGAACCCGAACGACTGACCTTGCCGCAAATGCTGCGGGCGCAAGGTTACGCCACGGCGATGACCGGCAAGTGGCACGTCGGCCTGACGTTTCTGGACCACGAAGGGCAGCGCATTACCCAGCGCGGTCTGGAGGGAGTCGCGTTGATAGATTACAGCCGCTCTATTCCGGATGCTCCGATTCACCGGGGGTTTGATCGCTTTTTTGGGACCGCGTGCTGCCCCACCACCGATTTTCTGTATGCGTTCATTGACGGCGACCGCATACCGGTGCCGCCTACGGGGCCGTTGGATAAGTCCAGGATACCGAAGAATCCCTACACGGTGGACAATCGGCCCGGCCTCGTGGCACCGGATTATGATCTGGAGGAAGTGGACATGACCTTCTTGAAGAAGAGCCGGGAGTTCCTCGAACAACACGTTAAAGCCAGACCGGGGAAGCCTTTCTTCCTTTTACACGCCAGTTCCGCGGTGCATCTGGCGTCGCTTCCCGGTCGTGATTTCAAGGGCCAGACCAAAGCCGGGCCTCACGGCGACCTGATCTTCGAGTTCGATTACCTGGTTGGCGAATTACTGAAAGCCCTGGAGAACCTCCAAGTGGCCGACAATACCCTGGTCATCGTCACCAGCGACAACGGTCCGGAAACCACCACGGTCGTCCACATGCGCGCCGACTATAGCCACGACGGGGCTCGCCCCTGGCGCGGCTTCAAGCGCGACCAGTGGGAAGGGGGCCATCGGGTGCCGTTTCTGGTTCAGTGGCCCGGCAAGGTGCGGCCGGGCAGCATCTGCGACCGCACCCTCTGTCTTACCGATGTGATGGCCACTTGTGCCGGCGTCAGTGGAGCGAGCCTCCCAGACAACGCGGCCGAGGATAGTTTTGATTTCTCCCCGGCACTACTGGGTCGCGGAACCGAGCAACCTCAGCGCGCGTTCACGCTTCACCAGGCGGTCCTTAACCACCCGCTGGCCATTCGGCGCGGCTCATGGAAGTACCTCGACCACCGGGGCTCGGGCGGGAACGACTACAATGATCCCGAGCTGAAACCCTTCGCCCTGCCCGACACCGCCCCGACGGCTCCAGGCCAGCTCTACAACCTCGCGACTGATCCGGGGGAAAGGACGAATCTCTACTTTGACCGAAGCGAAATCGCCAAAGAGCTGAAAGCTAAGCTCGACGATTGCCAGCGATCCGGCCGCAGCGTGCCGCTGCCCAGGCCGGCGCTCCCATCAAACTAGAACCAAACCTATGAACAAGCTGATTTGGCCCGTCGGCTTCACCCACTGTTCGGCGATGAGTGTCTCCTTTTGGGGCCAGGGCATCGGCCCTGAGATGGAACGCGCATCCCCTCCGCATCCGGCCTTCCCCCTTTTTCCGAACTTACGAAAAGCTGGACATTGCAGCACGGGGCGACCAACGTTCGGGTATGAAGACGTTGAAGCGCTCCGTCCTGGTGGCGTTGACGGACACACACCACGGCTTCTTCAAAGGTGTTGCCCGCTACGCCCAGGAACACCAGTGGCACCTGGTTGCGGACATGATCTATACGGCCAAAATCCCGGTCGGTTGGCGGGGCGACGGCATCGTTTCTTTCATCGGCTATCGGGACGATCTGGCGGAGTTCATCCTCTCCTCCCGACTGCCCACCGTAGAGATTTCCATGGTGCGCAACGAGATCAACCTGCCCCGCGTCGAGGGTGACAGCGAGATGATCGGGCGCCTGGCGGCGGATCATTTCCTGGAGCGCGGTTTTCGCCATTTCGCTTGGGCGCCATTCCTGGATGACGTGGTCAACGCCGAGCGCTATCGTGGTTTTGCCAATCGCCTGGCTCGGGAAAACCTCACCTGCCACTTGCTGCCGGCAGCCGACACGCGGCATGGCGATCCAGCCGCGCGCGACTGGGCGGTGCGGCGCAAGTTGCTGACGCGCGAACTCATGCACCTCCCCAAACCGCTGGCGGTCTTCAGCTATAACGACTGCGTCGCAGCGGACATTATTGACGCCTGTGGCGAGGCTGGATTGCTCGTGCCGGAGGCGGTTGCGGTCATGGGGGTGGACAATGACGTCGTTCTCTGCGATAGCGTGCGTGTGCCCTTGTCCAGCGTGTGTCACGACCTCGAGGGCATGGCCTACCAGGCCGCGGCTTTGCTCGACCGCCTCATGGCTGGCCGCAAACCGCCTCGCGAGGTGCTCCGGGTGCAACCCAAAGGAGTCGTCACCCGACGCAGCACGGACATCGTGGCGATTGACAATCTACAGGTCGCCCGCGCATTGCGCTACATCCTCGACCAATACCCCAACTGCTTGCTAGGGGTGAACGACGTGGTCAGCGCCACCGATCTTTCGCGCCGCGAGTTGGAAAAGGCGTTTCGCAAGGAGCTTCATCGCACCATAAACGAGGAAATCACCCGTGTGAGGATCCACCGCGTAAAAAGCCTGCTTTCCACCACCACAATGAAAGCGGTCGAAATCTCCGCCGTGACCGGTTTCTCACGCACCAACCATTTTTTTCGCACCTTCCGGAAACTCGTCGGCCTCAGTCCAAAAGTTTATCGGGCAAAACTGGCTTCCGAAGAGCGGGCCGGGCGACGCGCGACTTAAACGGGGGGATCCGATACCCGGACGAGGCGCCGCCCTCGAACCGACTGATGGCGGCGCACCATTCGACGCAGGTGGAGTTTCGTAGAGAGCGCCGCGCGCGGAACGACGATCGCACGGGAGTTGGTGCGTTGGCGCTAAGAACTGGAAGCCAGGGAACCTCCGGGGTATTGCCCCCAGCGAAATGGCGAAGGCCCCCCAACGCCACGCCGCAAAATGGGACACAGATGTTCGCAAAATGGTAGTAGGCTCGCACTGAACGGCGGTGGTATATAATGAGAGATTAAGCAACTCATGAAATCGCCAGCCAGTCCCCGAAAGGGAAAGAACGAGAACTATGAATAACCGAGACCGACATAATCTCACGAAGGACCGAACGACCGCCAAACCGAGCAACGACGCCACACGGCAATCGACGCGAACCCGACCCAAGCCTGCACGGGCTGCCGCAGGGCTGGCGGCTGCCCTCTGTATCCTGACGGCGGGTTCGGCCTTCGCCGCCAGCAACTATTGGACCGGCAGGGGGGCCCAAGCCTACGGCCAAGCCATCTATGGTGGGGTAAATAACTGGAATGGCGGCTCTCCCGCCAGCGGCGCCAACAACATAGCCTATTATACCAACACCTTCGTCAACGGTTACGTCTGCATCATCAATTATGAAGCTTACTTTCCGCTGGGCGGCATTTCCTATAACGACCCCGCGGACGCGAACGATTTTCTCTTCTCAAATTCAGGCTATCCCAGCGCCTATATTAGCCTCGCGGTGAGCAACGGGTTTCCACAGATCAACGTCCTCCAAGCGGATCGCACCGTCACCATTCAAGCCTTTATCACGGGCAACAACGGCCTCGCCAAGGTGGGCCCCGGCACGCTGATCCTGACCAATGCCAGCACCTACACCGGCTGGACGGTGGTCAGCAATGGCACGCTCAAACTGGCGTCGACGGCCTACGCCACCTCCGCGGTGATAGTGAATGGCAGTGCCACGATTGACAATTTGGTCAGCGCCACGGGTGCGCAGTTGGCAATCCCGGGTCCCTGGACGAACGCCGACAACAGTGCCCTGATCATTGACTATGGCACCAACTACCCGAGCACCACGGTCGC